>ENA-OPDD01000972-OPDD01000972.1-human-gut-metagenome-genome-assembly--contig:-NODE-972-length-20464-cov-4.481650_pt1 | contig 20464 bp, 17 predicted proteins | sample MGYA00241574_ERZ501499 | MGnify/ENA primary metagenome ERZ501499 (study PRJEB25962, sample SAMEA2042576) | human gut metagenome | biome: human gut; feature: human-associated habitat; material: faeces...
AGTAGGATGCTCTGTGTTGCCCGGACTTTCCTCTTGTACATATAAGTACCAGCGACAAACCGACCAACTGCTTTCTGTTTGCAAAGGTACGCAAATAAAACGAATTTGTGTCATTTTTGTCAGAAATATCTGCAATTCTACCGAACAGTCTGATAATGAATGTAAATTTGTCAGGCAGTAGTCGTTAACTGCGGTTAATAGGAAAGTTTGCTTTGTTAAAAGAGGGAAAAAAGATGTTGTGTAGAGTACAATCGTATGAATTTTGTTCTACTTTAGCAAATGAAATGTTAAACAAGAGTTGAAATTAACAATTTAAATGATATAAACATATGAAAAAGGCAACTAAAATCGCATTTGGAGCAGTCGCAGTATTGGCTGTCAGTGCAGGGGTGGCAGGGGTTACTACTTATACTCTTATGCAGTCTAGACAAGACAAAAATTTGTCTTTTTATGATGAATTCCAGACAGCGTCTAATGTGCGCTATGCAGCTTTGGATGCAACTAGCATGCAGCCGATTGATTTGACTAAAGCGGCAGAAAGTTCTTTGAACTCTGTTGTACATATTATGTCTGTACAGAGAAGTAAAGTGAAAACAATACAGAGTCAGCCTGATATATTTGATTTCTTCTTCGGTGATGGGCGCGGACGTCAGCAGCAGGTGCAAACTCCTGAACAGCGTGGATTTGGTTCGGGTGTAATTATTTCGAAGGATGGTTATATTGTAACCAATAATCACGTAGTAGAAGGAGCCGATAAATTGGATATAACCCTGAATGACAATAGGACTTTCAATGGTCGTGTAATAGGAACCGATCCTTCTACCGATTTGGCATTGATAAAAATAGATGCCAAAGATCTCCCCATCGTCAAATTTGGCGATTCCGATAATTTGAAAGTCGGAGAATGGGTATTGGCGGTAGGAAATCCGTTAGGATTGACATCGACGGTTACCGCTGGTATCGTAAGTGCCAAAGCTCGTAGCATAAGCGCACTCAACCCTCGCAGCCAAAAAATGGGTATAGAGGCGTTTATCCAGACCGATGCAGCTGTAAATCCGGGAAATAGCGGTGGAGCATTGGTAAATACAGCAGGTGAATTAGTGGGTATCAACACGGCCATTTACTCCGAAACAGGAAGTTACGCCGGCTATTCATTCGCTATTCCCACTTCCATAGTAAGTAAAGTGATTGCCGATTTGAAAGAATATGGTACCGTACAAAGAGCCGTATTGGGTATAGGGTATAGAGAAATAGATTCCGAATTGGCCAAAGAAGAAAATCTTGAAGTACAAGAAGGAATATACGTCGGTGAAGTATACAATCGCAGCGCTGCGATGGAAGCAGGAATAAAAGAAGGTGATGTTATAACCTCTATTAATGGCGTAAAGATTAAAAATGGAGCTATGCTTTCCGAACAATTGAGTAAATATCGTCCCGGAGATAAAATTAAAATAGGGTTGTTACGAGGAAAAGAATCCAAAACTGTATCCCTGACATTAAAAAATAGTCAAGGCAATACCGAGATAACCAAGATTGCCGGAATGGATTCTTTGGGAGCTGGATTCAAAGAATTAGATGCCAAGAGTTTGAGAGAGATGAATATCCGATATGGAGTGCAGGTTATTGGATTGAAAAACGGTAAATTCAAAGCGGCCGGTATGCGAGAAGGATTTGTCATTCTTGAAATCAATAACACCCCGATGAAGTCGGTTAGCGACTTGGAATCCATGTACGACTCTATTGTAAAATCAAATCAAAATCAAAAAGTTATGTTCATTACGGGTATTTATCCGAATGGAAAAATGATGTATTATGCAGTAGATTTGGCCGATTAAATCTTTTTGGAATATGGGATATGCCCCCTAAACAAGGGTCATATTCCAAATTAAAAGATAATTATTAAATATAGCACAACAAACACAACAGAACAAATATTCAAACGTTATAATAATAAATACGAAAAAGGCAGGAGCAGTAAAATGGTATTTTTGTAGATTCACGTTCAAAATTAAACATTTTTTACAGCTCCATTAACAATAAATATAGTATATTTGCAGTCCCAAAATCTCAATATTGCAAGATGAGACAATTAAAAATTACAAAATCGATTACGAACAGGGAGAGTGCTTCTCTTGACAAGTACCTACAAGAAATCGGACGCGAAGACTTGATTACGGTAGAAGAGGAAGTAGAACTTGCCCAACGCATTAAAAAAGGCGATCATGCAGCACTGGAAAAGTTGACACGAGCCAATTTGCGTTTTGTCGTTTCGGTTGCCAAACAATACCAAAATCAAGGGTTAAGTCTCCCGGACTTAATCAATGAAGGAAATTTGGGTTTAATTAAAGCTGCCGAAAAATTTGACGAAACGAGAGGCTTCAAGTTCATTTCCTATGCAGTGTGGTGGATTCGTCAATCTATTCTTCAAGCTCTAGCCGAGCAATCGAGAATCGTTCGTTTGCCATTAAATCAAGTAGGATCTCTCAATAAGATCAGTAAAGCTCTTTCTAAATTCGAGCAAGAAAACGAACGTCGTCCCTCTCCCGAAGAGCTCGCAGAAGAATTGGATATACCGGTAGATAAAATCTCCGATACATTAAAAGTGTCGGGACGGCATATTTCGGTAGACGCCCCTTTTGTTGAAGGAGAAGATAATAGTCTGCTCGACGTATTGGTTAATGACGATTCCCCCATAGCAGATAGGTCGTTAATTAACGAATCTCTCTCGAAAGAAATCGATCGCGCACTTAAACAACTTACTCCTCGTGAAAGCGAAATCATTAAAATGTTTTTTGGAATCGGCTGTCAAGAAATGACTCTCGAAGAAATTGGAGACAAGTTCGGATTAACCCGAGAAAGAGTTCGACAAATAAAAGAAAAAGCCATCAGAAGACTCAGGACTGCTTCGAGGAGTAAACTGTTAAAAACTTATTTAGGATAACCTTATTGGATTGTCTGCCCCAATGGCAGGAAAAACCGACCTGCACCTCAGGTTGGTTTTTTATTTTAAATACCTCTTCATTTATTTTTTCAGTCGTTCGATTGCTCAATCGCAATAAAAAATTTACCTTCGTCCTCAACAAATAATAAAATCATGGCTAAATACCCATATCAGATATTGTTAATATCAACTCTATGCCTTTTTTTACAAAATACATCGGCACAAGAATCGACCACAGGTTTTGAAAACGGGAACAATCAATACGTCATGCGCAAAAGCAACTTGTCGGATATGAGCAAAGATAAAAAAATCAAACCTGTTACATTTGGAGTTGAAGCAGGAGCATCCATCGATATGTCGGGGAATGACTTTTCTTCTTTCGATTTAGATTTATTCGCAGGCTACCGGTCCCACACCATCAAATGCTTTGGTTTAGGAATAGGTCTTCACAGTTCATTTTCCAACAATCGATACTACCTCCCTATTTATGCACTTTTCCGTTGTAATTTGCTAAGCAATAAATCTCTTCTTTTTGTTGATTTCAGAGCGGGTTATTCTACCAATCAAATGTACAAAGGAGAAAATCAAGGTGGCTTTTTTGGTTCTGCCGGATTAGGTATGAACCTATCTGTAAGTAAAAAATTCGGGTCTCATATTCTTATCGGATATAATTTTTATCAAATATCTCCATTTACCGATGAGAAAGGAACTTTCCAAGATATGAACGGATGCCATCTCGTATCTATCCGATTAGGAATAAGCTTCTAATAACGCGAGTTATCAATTATAAATAAATATATTTTCGTCGATAAAAATTACGAATTATAGATTTAAAGAAGAAAAACATGATATTTTATTTTGTTTTCTCAAAACAATAACTACCTTTGCACAAGAAACAAAATAATTCAATAATGATAATAGAATTGCTAAACAGCCTAATTATTGATCTTCTATCGAATGTAACAGAATAGAAGTGAGATATAGTGCCTAGCAATTTACGATACAAAAATTATAGCCTTTCTCACGAATACGTCGAGAAAGGCTTTTTACAATTTAATATAGCAATAACATGTCCGACAGATTATTTATCTTTGACACAACATTAAGAGACGGAGAACAAGTTCCCGGATGCCAACTCAACACAGTTGAAAAAATACAAGTAGCTAAGGCATTAGAGACACTTGGTGTCGACATCATAGAAGCCGGATTTCCTGTATCGAGTCCCGGAGACTTCGAATCGGTCGTCGAAATATCCAAAGCTGTAACATGGCCCACGATCTGTGCGCTTACCCGTGCTGTCGAAAACGATATAAAAGTTGCAGCCGAGGCTCTTCGATATGCCAAACATAAACGTATTCATACAGGCATTGGAACTTCGGACTATCACATTAAATATAAATTCAATTCGACTCGTGAAGAGATTGTAGAAAGAGCTGTGGCTGCTGTCAAATATGCGAAAAAATTTGTAGAAGACGTACAATTTTATGCTGAAGATGCAGGCCGTACCGATAATGAATATTTAGCCAGAGTAGTCGAAGCCGTCATCAAAGCAGGCGCTACGGTTATAAACATACCAGATACAACTGGATATTGTTTGCCGGACGAATTTGGACAAAAAATACTATATCTCAAAGAACATGTCTCAGGAATCGATAACGTTACGATAGCCACTCATTGTCACAACGATTTGGGCATGGCAACGGCGAATACGATGGCTGGAATCCAAAACGGAGCCAGACAAGCCGAAGTTACGATAAACGGCATCGGTGAAAGAGCTGGAAATACAGCCCTTGAAGAAATAGCCATGATTTGCAAATGCCACCACAACTTACAGATAGAGACTAATATCAATACACAAAAGATTTACGGAATAAGCCGCATGGTCTCTAATCTCATGAACATGCCGGTACAACCGAATAAAGCAATCGTTGGCCGCAACGCATTCGCCCACTCGTCAGGAATCCACCAAGACGGTGTATTGAAGAATCGGGAAAGCTATGAAATCATAGATCCCAAAGACGTCGGAATTGACGAAAACTCTATCGTATTAACCGCAAGAAGTGGACGGGCTGCTTTGAAACATAGACTTCATTTATTAGGTATCGAATTGGAAAAAGATGCTTTGAACAAAGCTTATGATTCATTTCTTAAACTTGCCGATCGTAAAAAAGATATCAATGACGACGATATATTAATGTTGGTAGGGAAAGAGAGAACAGCCAATGCACGCATACAACTAGACTTCCTACAAGTAACTGCCGGAGTAGGAATAAAGTCCGTTGCCAGCATCGGATTAGACATAGCCGGTGAAAAATTCGAAGCAGCAGCTTCGGGAAACGGGCCGGTAGATGCCGCCATAAATGCTATACGATGCATCATTCACCGAAAAATGGTAGTCAAAGAATTTCTTATACAAGCTATCACCAAAGGCAGCGACGATGTAGGTAAAGTACATATGACTGTGACCTACAACGGAAACTCATACTATGGATTCTCGGCAAATACAGATATTGTCGCAGCCTCTGCCGAAGCCTTTATAGATGCTATTAATAAATTCATTATATAACGAAATCACATGAATACATTATTTGATAAAATATGGGATACCCACGTCGTAACCTCGGTGAAAGGAGGCCCCGATCAATTATATATAGACAGGCACTATTGCCACGAGGTTACCAGTCCTCAGGCTTTCAACGAACTGAGGACTAGAAATTTGAAGGTTTTTCGACCGGAAAGAACAACTTGTTCTCCCGACCATAATATTCCTACGTTAAATCAAGATAAGCCTATTGCCGACCCGGTTTCCTGCAATCAAGTAGAGACACTCGCCACCAATGCTAGCGAGTTCGGTTTAGCTCATTATGGACTGGGTAATGAAAAAAACGGAATCATTCACGTTATCGGACCGGAATATGGGTTGACTCAACCGGGAATGACCATCGTTTGCGGAGACAGCCACACTTCGACCCACGGGGCTTTTGGAGCCGTCGCTTTCGGTATCGGCACGAGTGAAGTTGCTATGGTATTGGCATCCCAATGTATTTTACAGCCCAAACCTAAAACAATGCGCATAAATATCGAAGGAAAACTTTCTCCCGGAGTCACAGCTAAAGACATCGCTTTATTTATCATTTCTCGAATGACGACAGGAGGAGCTACCGGATATTTTGTGGAATATGCAGGAGAAGCAATCCGCTCGCTCAGTATGGAAGAAAGAATGACAGTCTGTAACCTCAGTATCGAAATAGGAGCTCGCGGAGGTCTGATTGCTCCCGACGAAACAACATTCGGTTATATAAAGGATAAAGAATTCGCCCCCAAAGGAAAAGATTGGGACAAAGCCCTCGCCTATTGGAAAACTCTATATAGCGATAAAGATGCTATATTCGATAAGGAAGTGACATTTAATGCGGCAGAAATCTCCCCTCGCATTACCTATGGGACAAATCCCGGAATGGGAATCGCTATCGACGAAAGAATACCGTTGGAAGAATCGATCGAAGACAGTGGAAAAATTTCGTTTCGCCGGGCATTGAGTTACATGGGTTTCTCTGCCGGAGAGCTTCTAATGGGGAAAAAAATCGACTATGTTTTTTTAGGAAGCTGTACAAACGGCCGTATTGAGGATTTCAGAGCTTTTGCCAATTTGGTAAAAGGGCACAAAAAAGCTAATCATATAATTGCTTGGCTCGTACCGGGCTCACAAGCCGTGTTGCGACAAATCAAGGAAGAGGGCATCGATCTTATCTTGTCGGAAGCAGGATTCGAAATACGTCAACCCGGTTGTTCGGCTTGCTTAGCCATGAACGAAGATAAAGTCCCCCCGGGAAAATATGCTGTATCGACCTCTAATCGGAACTTTGAAGGTAGACAGGGTCCCGGAGCGCGGACTATACTTGCCGGACCTTTGGTAGCCGCTGCGACAGCAATTACAGGAGAGATAACCGATCCCAGAAAATTTTTATAACTTTGTATGACTATGATAAAAAAAATCGACATCATAACATCGACATGTATTCCTCTTCCCCAAGAGAATGTAGATACCGATCAAATTATCCCAGCTCGTTTTCTAAAAGCCGTTTCTCGGGAAGGTTTCGGAGAAAACCTGTTCCGCGATTGGCGCTTCGATAAAACAGGGCAACCTATTCGAGATTTTATTCTTAACAACCCGCTCTATTCCGGTTCTATTTTAGTAGCGGGGAAAAACTTCGGTAGCGGTTCCAGCCGTGAACATGCTGCATGGGCTATTGCCGGATATGGCTTTCGCGTAGTTGTATCGAGCTTCTTTGCCGATATTCATAAAAACAATGAACTGAACAATTTCGTATTGCCGGTAGTTGTCAGCGAGGCTTTCCTGAAAGAATTGTTCGATTCTATTTATTCCGATCCAAAAACAGAGGTCGAAGTCAATTTACCCGAACAGACCATAACCAATAAAGCGACAGGCAAGTCTGAAAAGTTTGAGATCAATGCATACAAGAAACATTGCCTGATGAACGGACTTGATGACATCGATTTTCTGGTAGAGAATAAAGATAAAATAGAGGCTTACGAAAAAGCTCGTAACTAATTAGATAAATTCAATGAACAATCATCCGAGAATAGAAATCATGGATACCACACTCCGCGACGGTGAACAGACCAGCGGAGTGTCATTCGTACCACATGAAAAATTAATGATAGCCCGTTTGCTGCTGGAAGACCTGAAGGTCGACCGTATTGAAATAGCTTCGGCACGTGTGTCCGAAGGAGAGGCGAAGGCAGTAAAAATGATTTGCGACTGGGCAGCTCGTCGGGGGATGTTATCTCGGGTAGAAGTGTTGGGCTTTGTCGACGGAAACATGTCTGTCGACTGGATTTACAATGCAGGATGCCGGGTTATCAATCTGCTGACAAAAGGATCTGAAAAACATTGTACGTTTCAGTTGAAGAAAACGTTAGACCAGCATTTGGCAGATATTCTGGGTGTAGTCCGTTATGCTCATGGAAAAGGAATGGATGTCAATGTATATCTGGAAGACTGGAGCAACGGAATCAAAGATTCTCCCGATTATGTGTTTGGCCTGGTAGATGGACTGAAAGATTGCGGAATAAAACGTTTCATGCTTCCCGATACCTTGGGGGTACTGAATCCGTTACAGGTAATCGAGTTCATGAGGAAGATGAAAAAACGCTATCCAGACTTGCATTTCGATTTTCATGCACATAATGATTATGATTTGGCTGTAAGTAATGTGCTGGCTGCCGTACTGAGTGGAGTAAAAGGCTTGCATACTACTATCAACGGTTTGGGAGAGCGTGCCGGAAATGCACCGCTTGCCAGTGTACAAGCTATCTTGAAAGACCATTTCCATGCAATCACCAATATCGATGAAAGTCGTCTGAATGTAGTGAGCCGGCTGGTCGAATCGTATTCAGGAGTTACCATTCCGGCAAATAAACCGATAGTGGGCGACAGTGTCTTTACTCAGGTAGCCGGTGTACATGCCGATGGTGATAATAAAAATAACTTGTACTGCAATGACTTGCTTCCCGAGCGTTTTGGCAGAATACGCGAATATGCGTTAGGTAAAAATTCCGGAAAAGCAAATATCCGGAAAAATCTGGAGAGCCTGGGACTTGAGCTGGATGAAGAGTCGATGAAGAAAGTAACCGACCGTATCATCGAGCTTGGAGACCGCAAAGAGCAGGTCACACAAGAAGATTTGCCCTATATTATATCTGATGTGCTGAAGCACGATACAGCAGAAAATAAGGTAAAACTTTTGAGCTATTTTGTAACCTTGGCAAAAGGTCTTAAACCGATGGCTACATTGAGTATAGAGATCAACGGAAAGGTTTACCAGGAAAGCTCATCCGGCGACGGACAGTATGATGCCTTTGTACGGGCGTTGCGTAAAATTTACAAAGGAACACTGGAACGTACATTCCCGATGCTGGTCAACTATGCGGTAACAATTCCTCCCGGAGGACGTACCGATGCCTTTGTTCAGACAGTTATTACCTGGAATTACGGTGACAGAGAGTTCCGTACCCGTGGCTTTGATGCTGACCAGACAGAAGCAGCTATCAAAGCAACAATGAAGATGCTTAATATGATTGAAGATGAATATTCCAATTCGAATTGATTTTTTATCAAGTTAAATCATGAATAAAATGAAGTCTTGGCAAAGGTATATCCTGGTGTTTATCCTGTCGTTTACTTTGATTGTTTTTTTACGCAGGGTGATTCCTTGTGATGATATAAAAGATGGAAATTTATTGGTGAATTTGGTATTAGCATCTTTTCTGACTGGGTGTTTTATTATTATACATTGTTTGTATAATATGTATAATAGAAGATTTAAAGATAAATAGACTATTTACTAAAGAATAAACAATAATTATGGATTTTAAGATAGCAGTGTTGGCTGGCGATGGAATCGGTCCTGAAATCTCTGTTCAGGGAGTAGATGTAATGTCGGCTGTATGTGAGAAATTTGGTCATAAGGTAAGTTACGAATATGCTTTGTGTGGTGCGGATGCAATTGATAAAGTAGGCGATCCGTTTCCGGAAGCAACTTATGAAATATGTAAGAATGCAGATGCGGTATTGTTTTCTGCCGTAGGTGATCCTAAATTCGACAATGACCCTACAGCAAAGGTCCGTCCGGAACAAGGATTGTTAGCCATGCGTAAGAAACTGGGACTGTTTGCCAATATTCGTCCGGTTCAGACATTCAAATGTCTGGTACACAAATCTCCGTTGAAGGCAGAACTTGTTGACGGTGCAGACTTCCTTTGCATCCGCGAGTTGACAGGAGGTATGTATTTTGGTGAGAAGTATCAGGACAACGATAAGGCTTACGATACAAATATGTATACACGTCCTGAGATCGAAAGAATATTGAAGGTCGGTTTCGAATATGCCATGAAGCGTCGCAAACACCTTACCGTAGTCGATAAGGCAAACGTACTTGCATCTTCTCGCTTGTGGCGTCAGATTGCTCAGGAAATGGCTCCTCAGTATCCGGAAGTTACTACAGACTATATGTTTGTTGACAATGCAGCTATGAAGATGATTCAGGAACCAAAGTTCTTCGATGTGATGGTGACAGAAAATACTTTCGGCGATATCCTTACAGACGAAGGATCAGTAATCAGTGGTTCTATGGGATTGCTTCCTTCAGCTTCTACAGGCGAAAGCACTCCGGTATTCGAACCTATACATGGTTCATGGCCGCAGGCTAAGGGGTTGAACATTGCCAATCCGCTGGCACAGATTCTGTCGGTGGCAATGCTTTTCGAATATTTCGATCTGAAAGAAGAAGGTGCACTGATCCGCAAGGCAGTAGATGCATCACTCGATGCTTATGTGCGTACTCCTGAAATTCAGGTAGAGGGACAGCCTAAATACGGAACCAAGGAAGTTGGTGCATGGGTGGTTGATTACATTAAAAAAGCGTGACAGTAAGAATCGTATCAGCTATTGTTTGATACACAGAACCCCGAAAGTTTTTATGCTGACTTTCGGGGTTCTGTCTTTTTATAGTTCGGATACGTTTGTTGCTGATGGATCGGGTCAGAATTTTTTAACTCGGATATGGCAGTAAGGTTCTCCTCCTGTCTTATCGTAATAGTGCTGATGATATTCTTCTCCTTCCCAGAACGTTGTGGCGGGAGTGAGTTTCGTATTCACTTCATATCCTTTTTCCCTCAGCAGGGCGATGACAGCTTCTGCCTCTTCTTTTTGCTTGTCATTCAGATAAAATATCTCGCTGCGATACTGCGGACCGATATCAGGACCTTGTCCGTCGGTCTGTGCCGGATCGTGAATCTCAAAAAAGAGTTTACACAGTTCTGTAAACGATGTTTGTTCTGCATCAAATTCTACTAGTGTTGCTTCTGCATGTCCGGTAGTGTGTGCCTTTACTTCTTCATAAGCCGGATGTTCCTTGTGTCCGCCTATGTAGCCTACTGTGGAGCGTACCACTCCTTTGGCATGTTCAAACTGATATTGTGCTCCCCAGAAACATCCGCAGGCAAATATAGCTTTTTCCAGTTTCATGATAGTTCTTGTTTATAATGATTGTTCAAACTTACAAAAACTTTTTAATATACATCCCACTCCACAGATTATTCCATTACCTTTGCTTTCGAATTTAATTAAAATTATATCCGGATGAAAAGAATACTCCTGTGTTTGATATGTATTTTCTCGTTGCTGGGCAGTAAGGCACAATCGTATAATGAACTGGTGGAAAAAGCTATGGACTATACTTTCAAGGATAGTCTGCAACAAGCTGAGGAACTCTTTCGCGAGGCTTTACGGCTCGATCCTTACAATGCCCGGAATGCGTTGCTTTTTTCTAACTTGGGAACCGTGCTGAAGCGTCAGGGAAAGATAGACGAAGCAATAGATTCATATACGATGTCACTGAATATTACTCCTTATGCAACTGCCATTCTGCTGAACCGTGCCACACTTTATATGGAAAAGAATCTGACGGAAAAAGCCTATCTGGACTATTGCAATGTAATCGATCTCTTGCCGAACGATAAGGAGGCTCGTCTGTTTCGTGCTTATATCTATATGAAACGGCGACAGTATAAGGAAGCACGCATCGACTATAATGTGATACTGGGATTAGATGCGAAACATAAGGCTGCCCGTCTGGGACTGGCTATGCTGGATCAGAAAGAAGGACGGTATATCGCGGCACGCGATGGTATGAACCTGCTTATCGAAGACTATCCGAAAGATGCTTCCCTATATAAGATGAGAGCTAATCTGGAACTGGAGCAGAACTTTCCCGATGCTGCCTTGCTCGATTTGGAAGAAGCCTTGAAACTGGATGCCCGTGATGCTGATACGCATGTGATGATGGGAGATATTTATTTACAGATGGAGAAGAAACACGAGGCACGTGAGGCTTATGAGAAGGCTGTTTCGCTAGGTGTTCCTCGTATGGAACTGATGGAAAAACTGAAAAAGCGTAAGTAGTTGAAAAATAATAATTTATCTGTTTGCAGAAATTTTGCATGATATTTTTAAAAAACATGCAGAGATTTTCGGTAAAACGTCAGCATATTTTGGAAAAGATATGCTGACGTTTTATTATAATGAATTCCTGTCTTTTTTATGTCAGATATGACGTGCGGTCAGATGGAGAAAATTTTTATTCGGACATTAACTTTTCAGTTTGTTTTGTCGGTAAAAAATACCGACAAATAGTTGTAGGGGTTATCTGGTAAACTTCCGGATGACCTCAATAAAGTCTTTTCCGTATTTATCTCTTTTATATTCACCGATACCACTTATTTCACCGAAAGCTTCTACCGTAGTAGGACGTGAAGAAGCCAGGAGATGGAGCGTCTTGTCCGAAAGAACAATGTAAGCCGGTATAGCCTGTTGGTCGGCAAGTTTTTTTCGTAACTGGCGAAGTTCTTCGAACAGCTGTTCGTCTTCGTTGTCGAATACCATAGGGGTAGGGAACAGTGCTTCTGTTGCAAGGGGCTGTTTTTGTTTTTTTCTCGTTCCTTTGGCAGCATATTCTTCACGTTTAATAACTACCAGCAGGGCTCGTTCATGCCCGAACAGTACTTTTCTTCCGGCTTCGGTTATCTTCAGGTGGTTCTTTTCGTTGTAGGCAACCTCAAAATATCCCAGGTTCAACATTTGCAGCAGATAATCCTGCCAGTCGCGTGCCGGAATATCCCGTCCTACTCCGTAAGTTTTCAGCTTATCGTATCCCCGTTCGATGATTTCCTGTGTGGCTGCACCTCTCAGAATATCTATCAGCGTGTTGATAGATACTTGCTGGTCGGCACGTGCGATGCCGCTCAACGCCTTTTGTACAATAATTGTCCCATCGAAACGTTCGGGAGGATTACGGCATACGTCACAGTTACCGCAATCGTGATCCATTGTTTCACCGAAATAGTTCAGTAAGATTCGCCGCCGGCAGATATCCGTTTCTGCATATTGCTGCATGCGGTTCAGTTTCTCCATATTGATTTCCTGCTGGTTGCTTTCGGCTGCAAATTTCGAGAGCAGGACGATATCGCCGAAAGAGTAAAACAGCAGGGTGTTGCTGGGAAGTCCGTCGCGTCCGGCACGTCCAATTTCCTGGTAAAAACTTTCGATACTTTTAGGAAGGTTGTAGTGAATGACCCATCGTACGTTCGATTTGTCTATTCCCATGCCGAAAGCAATCGTTGCACAGACCACCTGAACACGGTCATTGATGAAATCATCCTGTGCGGCTTCGCGTGCGGCAGTACTGAGTCCGGCATGATAGACAGCAGTTGCAATACCATGCTCTTCCAGCATTTCCGCCACCTTTTCGGTTTTGCTGCGGCTCATGCAGTATATGATTCCACTTTCTCCGCGGTGTCGTGCAATGAAATCGAATATCGTACGCATTTTTTCTTTCTGCTGAAAACCTCGTTTGACGTCCAGACTCAGATTCGGACGGTCGAAAGAAGAGATGAAAATTTGAGGGTCTTTCATTGCCAGCTGCCTGATGATATCTTGTCGTGTTATTTTATCGGCTGTAGCAGTCAGTGCAACGACCGGAACATCCGGAAACTGCTGGCGAAGTATTTTCAACTGTGTATACTCCGGACGGAAATCATGTCCCCACTGTGAGATACAGTGTGCTTCGTCGATGGCGAACAATGAAATGCGGATATCCTTCAGCAGAAAGTTGACCTCGCCCATGAGTCTTTCCGGTGAGATATATAGCAGTTTGACCCTTCCCTGCCTGCATTCGAAACGGATATTGGCATCTGTGGTCTCATCGTTCGTGCTGTTCAGAGCACGGGCAATGATGCCGTTTGCCTGCAAGCTTTCCACCTGGTCTTTCATCAGCGATATCAGGGGAGAAACTACAATGGCAGTTCCTTCCATGAGCAGAGCCGGAAGCTGGTAGCAAATAGATTTTCCGCCGCCGGTAGGCATGAGTACAAGTGTATCTTTTTTATGTAAAATTTGAGTGATGATTTCTTCTTGCAGTGGCCTGAATTGAGTGTATCCGAAGTATGATTTCAGCGTTTTTAGTATCATTTTCTATATTTATGTAATTAGCGGGCAAAGATAGTTCAATCTTTTAAAATATCGGTTATCTTTTATTTTTAGCCTGTTTTAAATGTAAAAAAATGATATTCTAGAAAAAAAAGCTCGTAAAATATGTTGTAAAATACAAAAAGTCTTAGCAAATTTGTATAATTATACGCGAGTTCGGGATAAGTTTTGTTCAAAAGAGCGTGAGTTGGTTTGATTTTTCCACATGTACAGGCAGTGCCTCCGGCTTGTTCTCGAAAAAGGAGTACGCCGTAAGTGCGGCACAGATGTTCATGATGAAGTTGTGTATGGAACGATGCCTCGAATGTACGATGTTTGCCTTGTTTTTGAGCAGGTCGTTGATACATTCAATGATGTACCTTTTGCGCAGCATGATTTTGTCCCACATGGACATGAGCCTGTTCTTCATGTTAGCCCTCAATCCATGCACAAGATGTATGCCCCTGTCGAAGAGGTCCTCGAAGAGCGTCTGTTTGATGTATCCCCTGTCGGCGAAGACCTTTCCGTAGAGTTCTTTGGCGAAGATTGTCCACACCCGTTTGTCCCTGTCATCCACATTTGCGCCTGTAAGACAAAAGGTTATGATCTCTCCGCTGTCATTGCACAGAAGGTGCAACTTGAAGCCGTGACACCATCCCATCGTCCCCTTGCCGTCCGTCGCCAAGCCCTTGAACACCTTGTTGGCATAGCGGCGCAGGTTGTGGCACACGGGTATCATCGTGGAGTCCACAAAACTGATGCCGCTGCATTTGCCAAAGCCTTGAAGCTTCATGAAGAGCATCATGTGGAAGAACACGCGGGGCATGAGTTCGACAAAGCGGTTGTACGAAACGGCATCAGGAAAACAACCGGACAGGTGCTGACGTATATAAAAGAGGTAGTAATGCTTGAAATTGGCGAACGAGCCGAAGTGGTAACAGACAAGTATTGTCATTATCTCACTATGGCTTAACTTTCCCTTGCGGTTGCGGTGACGGTGCTCTTTGTCCTCCAAAAGGAGGTTTTTCTCACACTCGGATGCAAAATTCCGGCAAAACTCATCCATAATACAGAAAATTTCTATAACTTTGTTTTCGGTAATCATCGCTTATGTTTTTGATAACTGATTGATTTGCAGCTATAAAGTTACAAAATATTTGCGAGATTACCAACTTTTATAAGCTATATCTTATCCCGAACTCACGTAAGATATATTAGGGGTAAGCACGGTGAACGAATAATTACATCTCGTGATACCAACTACTATTTCGATCTCATATCATTTGGGCTTAATGACCAATTATTGCGATTAGCCCCATATCAGTCATATCATTTCGGAAAAGCGGATTGGGATAATCCCAATAAGAAAGATGGTTCACCTAAAAAGATTATATCTGAATTGAAAGAGATGAAATGGAAACATTTCAATGCAGGCAAGTTCAATCAGGCAGATGCGATATATTTTACATTCAGAATATTAGATAAATATCCTTCAATAACACAAAATCTTGTCCGTAGATTTCCTATATTGATAATTGATGAAGCTCAAGACACAACAGAGTTGCAAATGGCTATAATTGATAAATTATCTCAATATGGAGCGGAATCTATTATGTTGATTGGGGATCCTGACCAAGCAATTTTTGAATGGAATACTGCCAGTCCACATTTATTTATGGAAAAATACAATAATCCAGATTGGCATTCATTGGATTTGTCGGAAAATAGACGTAGCTCCGAAAAAATATGTCAATTAGCTAATCGTTTCTCAGGAAATGAAATGTGTTCAATAGCAAGTGACAAGGATTACACAGACGAGCCATGTATTAAAGGGCATCTCGACACGCCGGAATCTGTCAATCAAATTACGAATCATTTCATCGAAAAATGCAATGAGATGGGATTGGATGAATCTGAATATGCAGTTGTATTTCGAGGACAAAAGTTTGGCGAAACAAACTTTGGATTAGTAAACAATGATAGCTCATCAAGACAGAATAGTCCGTGGATAAACGGACACTACGGCGTTAGAGATATTGTATATGGAAAATATTTGATTGATCATGGAAAATATACTGACGGACTATCTCTTATAGAAAAAGGTTGCTATAAAATAACAAAGCGAGTACGGTATGTTCCCGCAAGTACAATACGAAAAGAAATAGGGGAAGTAGGGTTTAGAAGACATAGAGCAGAAATGGTTGAGTTTATTCAAAAATTACCTTCAACGAATAATACACTGTCTAATTGGATTACGGAACTTCAACAAACGGGCATAAATCTAACTGTTGATTTGGGCAAGGCGAATGTCCGTATTGAATCGCTTTTTAGAACAGTAAATCATCTCTTTCGGCAAGAGCGACCTTACCTGAAAACAATTCATTCGGTAAAAGGCATGACATTGGAGGCTATTTTAGTATTTCTATCTAAAAAAGCTGTCAGCACGAACTATGCAACGATTTTGAATAATCCTGCAAAGTATTCTGTTGACAATAATGAAGAACTCCGCATTGTGTATGTTGCATGTACACGACCTAAAAAAATGTTATGGATAGCCGTTCCATCAGACGATATCGATTGTTGGAGAAATAAATTGTTCTAAGCAAAAACAGATGATGCGATATTGTTTGCCATCATCTGTTTTTTGCTTTATATTTAACTACTTGGTAATAATATGCTTATAACGGGGCAGAACAAGGTATCAAACTTGTCCCGCCCGTTTCCGTTACCGACTGCCTCCTGTCGGCTATTTCTGCTGCAACAGATGTTTCAGATTTTCGTCATTAGCGATGCGTTCCAACTCTTCCTGAACAATCTGTTTCACCTCCTCCTTGATGCGCCTGTAATTCGCCTGCACTGTTTCCTTCATGCAGTCTTTGCCATCCTCGTCCGTGAAGTCGGTAATGATGGGTATCGGCTTGTAGGCTTTCTCCTCGCGTTTCACCTTCTCGGCATCCACGACAATCTCACAGTGGAAAATCTTCTGCTCGATACGCTCGTTGAAGTTGTCGGACACCGAACCGACAAACATGCCCTGCGTCAATCCGGAAATCTTGCTCGGCGGGATAAGCGCGTCCATCTGCGTGTTGATGGATGTAGAAACGTCCTGCCGGTTGATAGAGATAGACTGCCGTTTTTGCAACACCTTTCCGAACCGCTCCGAAAGCGTCTTGGCGGTTTCGCCCACCACCTGACCGGAGAAGATATTTCCGACAGTATTCATCACGACTTTGGCTTCTTTATCGCCATAGTCACGCACCAACTGGCTGAAATCCTGAAATCCCAGACATACGGCAACCTTGTTGCTTCGTGCGGTGGCGATAAGGTTGTCCAGCCCCTTGAAATATATCGTCGGAAGCTCGTCGATGATAACTGACGACTTCAACATCCCTTTCTTGTTGATGAGCTTCACGATACGGGAATTATACAGACCGAGAGCCGCCCCGTAAATGTTCTGACGGTCCGGATTGTTGCCCACACAGAGGATTTTCGGCTCTTCGGGATTGTTGATGTCCAGCGTGAACTCGCTGTCCGACATCACCCAATAGAGCTGCGGGGAAATCATGCGTGACAGTGGAATTTTCGCCGATGCGATCTGCCCCATCAACTGCTCGGCAGCCCCTCCGAGCCATGCGTCCATGAACGGTGAGAGATAGTTCTCCAGTTCGGGATAAGAGGTCAGAATCGGGAAAATATCCTCATAGCGGCGGTTCAGGAACTCGATGGCATGGGGGAACGTGCAATACTTGCCGTTCTGAAAAATTTTAAGATACCAGATGATAGCCGCGAAAAGGATGATGGGCGATTCCACAAAGAAGTCGCCCTGCTTCTGCACCCAACTTTTATTTAAGTTGAGCATGATGGTGTACGCGCTCTCGTAAGCGTCCGTGATGTCCTCCATGAAGTCCGGGTGAATGGGATTGCAACGGTGCGAGCGTCGCGGGTCGTCGAAGTTTATCACATAAAACTTCGGCTTCACCTTGTACCCCTCCGGGTGGTTGAGCAGATGATTATAGGCAATCGTGGACAAGTCACTGAATTTGAAATCATAGACATACATCGAGAAGCCCTTCTCAATCTGCTGCTTGATGAAATTGTTTACTACCGCGTATGACTTTCCGCTGCCCGGCGTACCCAACACGATGGACGCACGAAACGGATTCACGACATTGATCCAGCCGTTGTTCCAACGTTTCCTGTAATAAAAGCGTGTGGGCAGATTGACCGAATACTCGCTTTCGATAAGCCGTGTTTCCTGCATGAAGCTCTCGTTCTCGTTGTTGAACACGTCATCCATGAGGTTATGCTTCAACAGGCGGCTCATCCACAGACCGCCCATCAGCAGGCATACATAGCCCGTGCCTACGGTCAGCACGTAAAGCCCCGTCACCGCTTCAACCGGCAGCGGCAATGCCAGTATCCACCAATTGAGGAAGAACAGCACGAACCCTGCGGCAAGTGCCGTCCAGATTCTTCCCCAAGTGATTTTCTCTCCCTTCACACCCTTTGTCCCCAGACAGGACAGGGCAAGCAGGAGAACGGCAAACAGTTTCGTGTAGAGGATGGAACGGAACAGCCCCGCCGTGCGGTCGAAGTTCATCAGGATTCTGTCCACCACGCCGATGTCCACGCCCCATAGCCGTATGGCTTCATAGCAGAACCAGTACACGTTCATGACCACTAAAATAATACTCACGGCACGCAGAAAATCCATGATTTTCGCCAATGCCCTCAAATCGTCTTCTTGTTGTGACATAGATTGAAAATTTTTGATTGTTGATACCTCGATTACATTCCCAAGCCCTTGCGCCTTTTCTTTTTCTTCTTGCGCTGCATCGCCCGGATAAAGGCTTCCTCCTCGGCATCCACTGCCGGACCTTCGGGAGTGAGCAGACCGACACCGCCCACCGTGTCCTCGTGGTCGGATGCGGTCTGTCTGCGCATATCCTCTCCTGTTTCCACCGGAACGGACAGCGGAATCGGCGGCTGTCCGGCATAAGGCAGCGTGAAGTGTTCCTGCAAGGCGTTGGCGGAAAGCTCCTTGCCCATGCGCGAGCCATTCAGCACGCAGCCCGTGCGGTGGTCGATGAACGTGGCTCCGTAGATGCGTCCTTCCTCCGTATAGCGCAGCACGGTGTCGATACCCTTCTCCCTGAGCCGCGAAACGAACTTCTCCTTGTCATACGTGCCTTCAAGCACGGAAAGGACGGCGCGTTTTGTCATGTCGGCGAGTTTCCGGTCCTTAATCTCCTGCTTGGAACGGGCAAACTTCTTCTGCACGGCTTCATAGCCGGCGGACTTCCCGAAAAGCGAGGACTTGAACGGGTTGCCCGTCTTATTCCCGGCATCATCGGTGACGGAATAGACCAGCCCGTGATACTCGCGTCCGCGCACGTTTCCCCGCGCTTCCTCCACCGTCATATTATATAAGGAAAGGAGGGCGCGGTATTCACCCATCGTCTGGAAACGGTACTGTCCGTTCAGAGCCTTGACGGTATTCCCGATCTGCCTCTTCACGTCGCCCGCCGAAGCGTCCACCTTGCGCAGCGGGTTCTCTATCCGTTGATTCTTACGTTCCGCCGGGTGCAGCCCGTACTTTTGTTCCAGTTCCCGCCGGATGCGGTCGCTGCGACGGAAAAGGAAATCCTGATTGAGCCGCCTGCCTTTCTCATCCACATTGATTGTCACGATATGCAGATGGTGGCGGTCTATGTCCTCGTGCTTGACAACAAGGTACGGCTGGTTGCCGTAGCCGAGTTTCTCCAGATACTCGCGTGCGATGTCCTGCAATTCCGTGTCGGTCAGCACGTCGTCGGGATGCGGGTTGAGAGAGATATGGAGTACCGGTTTCTCCACCCTCGTATGCTCCGGCATACAGGCAAGAAAGCCCTCCATCGCCTTGCGTATGTCCACCGTCCCCGTGCCGTCATTGTAGATGCGGTTGGTGGTGAGCAGACGCCCTTTCGCCTCGTTGATCTTTTCCCCGTTGTAGGCAAGCGCGCCGTACAACGACTTTCCTACACTGATTTTTGCGACCATTTCGCCTCCATTTCCCTTGAAAGTTCCACAATCTGACGGCTCAGTTTCACGAGTTCGACGGTCTGTTGCTCCAGCTTGTAGAGCAACGCCATCGCCTTTTTCTCGGAAAAATGCAGCCTGAGTTCCTTCACGACTTGGTTGTAGTTCGTGCCTACCGCGCGGAACTGCGCATGGAAATCGGACAGTCTGGTGTAGTAATCCACCAGCGTCCTGTCCACTTTCAGCACCCTGAACGGCTGCCCGAAGAAGTGCGCCTTGATGAAAACCGACTTGGCGTAAACGCCCGACTTCTCGAACATGGCGAGGAAACGGTTGTGTTCCTCCTCGTTGAAACGGACGGTGTAGCGGAACACCGCCGGATCAAGTTTGGGATTTCTCCCGGTCTTGTTTCTTTTCTCTTTCATATAAACTTTGGATTTAGCGGATGGACGGCATAA
>ENA-OPDD01000990-OPDD01000990.1-human-gut-metagenome-genome-assembly--contig:-NODE-990-length-20325-cov-2.268821_pt1 | contig 20325 bp, 19 predicted proteins | sample MGYA00241574_ERZ501499 | MGnify/ENA primary metagenome ERZ501499 (study PRJEB25962, sample SAMEA2042576) | human gut metagenome | biome: human gut; feature: human-associated habitat; material: faeces...
TTTACAAAATAATCAGCTGCTTTTTTAGCTGCTTCTAAATCCATAAATGTGTAATTTCCACATTCTTCTTCCTTAGCTCCAGGAATTTCTTGATCCCATGAAGCAATTTGTGTGTAAACATCTTTAATGACTTCTTTAATCACTTCTAAGTCTAAATCTCTTACAATTAAATAAAAGCCTGTCATACAGCCCATTGGTCCAAAATAAATCACTTGATCTTTATATTTTCCATTTCTAAGTAATGTTGCTCCAATATGTTCAATCGTATGTGCTGCTTCTGGTTTTAAAGCAGGCTCAACATTTGGTTGTGTCATACGAATATCATATGTAATCAAATTCCCATCAATTCTTGATACATAGACTCCTTTTGTAAGTTTACGATGATCAACACTAAAACTTGTAATTCTTTCCATTTTTTATTCCCCCAATTTTATTTTGTACCAATTTATTTATTTCATATCAAATTAGTATGATATAAGAATATAACATTCTCTTATAAGTGTCAAGAAAAAAAGGGCTCATGCCCTTAGACTGTAAGTACATAGGTTTGATCATTGATGATCATTGTTTGTAAATCTATCCCATATATCTTTTTTATAACTTCTTGATTCATAATATCTTTTGCTTTTCCTTCTACAATAATCTGACCTTGTTTCATACCAATGATATGATCTGAATATTGAATTGCTTGATTGATATCATGTAAAACCATAATAATTGTTATTTTATATTTTTGATTGATTTCTTTGAGTAATCTTAGTAATTCTAATTGATATCTAATATCTAAATAGGTTGTTGGTTCATCCAATAAAAGATAAGGTGTTTTTTGTGCTAAAGCCATAGCTATCCAAACACGTTGTTGTTGACCTCCAGATAAGCTTTTTAATGTTCTATTTTGATATTCTTTTAAATGAGTTACCTCTAAGGCCCAATCAATGATTTCATAATCTTTAGCTGTTAACTTTTGTGAATAATGAAGATAAGGTAATCTTCCATAACCCACAATTGTTTTTACATCTTGATCTCCATAGATTTGATTTTTTTGATGAACAACAGCAACCTTTTGTGCAAATTCTTTTATTTTATAATTTTGTATATCTTGTTGATTAATTTCTATAAAGCCTGTTTGTGGTTTATAGATACGACTTAATAACATAAGTAAAGTCGATTTACCACTACCATTCGATCCAATAATTGTCGTTATTTGGTTTTCTTTAAATTCTATATTTAAATCTTTAATAAATGATTTTTGATTATAACTAAAAGAGAGATTTTTAACTTTCATGCACTGAACTCCTTTTTAATAAAATAATAAATAATGGTCCTCCAATTAAAGCCATTAAAATAGCTGGAGCAATTTCATAAGGAGCAATAATGACTCGCCCTAGGGTATCAGCTATTAAAAGAACAAGAGCTCCCAATAAGCCACTTGTCGGTAATAAATAACTATGCTTATTACCTACAAATAAACGTGCAAGATGAGGAACAAGTAAACCTACAAAACTTAAAATGCCTGAAATTGCTACTGAAACACTACATAAAATAACTGCTAATAAAGAAATAATAAATCGATAAAGATTAACATTTATTCCTAAAGATAATAATGTACGATCTTCTAATCCTAATAAATCACATGCTTTTGTAAGAAAGCATAAAATAATTAAAATAGGTAAAATATAAATCATCAATAATTGAACATCATTCCAGGTATATAAAATAACAGAATCTACCGATGATGAAATAGATGAAGAAATACTTTCAATAAATGAAATGATTGCTGTTAAGGTATAATGAATTGCAACACCGACAAGAATAATTCTTATTGTTTTTAATCCTGATTTCCAAGATAAACTATAAATCAATATAAATGTTATTAATCCTCCTAAACATGTTAACAATGGTTTGATGGTATATAAATCAGGTAAAAAGATACCTACTAATAAACTAACTAATTGTGCTCCTGCACTGATTCCAATAATACCTGGATCTGCTAAAGGATTCTTTAGTACTACTTGAAATAATAAACCTGCTAAAGCAAGTGCACATCCTACAAGCATAGTAACAATGACACGAGGAAAACGTATTTGATAGATACTTGCAACATCTTTGTTATATTCTACAAAGAGTCCTTTTAATAATTGAATAAATGAGACTTTGATCGTTCCTGTATTAATTGCTATAAAGAATGAAATACATAATAAGATAAATAAAGATAATATAAACAATAAGGGATGCTTTTTAATTGTTTTCATATAAAATTCCTTCTAATGTTTCTAATCCTTTTTGATAATTAAAATTAGCACTCATTCCAAAATATTCATTATTTAAATCATATACTTTATTATTCTTAACAGCATCAAATTGTTGCCAAGTTTGATTATTCGAAAACTCTTGTTGAAAATACTCCATAACTTGTTTTGGCATGGCATGAGATGTTCTTAAAATAATATCAGGATTTTGTTTTAACATATCTTCTACACTGACATTAACAAAATCTTTTCCTTCTCCATCACCATAAATATTTGTTCCACCTGCTAATCTTACTAAATCTCCAACATAACTTGATTCAGTTGCTACAACATAACTTCCTCCTGGAAGTCCCATTAAGATTAAAACACGTGGACTCACATTATTTTGATATTTTTCTCTAAAAGAAACCATATAGTCAACATACTCATCAACAAGCTTTTTAGCTTGTTTTTCTTTATTAAATAATTTTCCTAATTCTTCAATACTCTTATACATTCCCGATAAGTTTTTAAGATTTAAAAAACTTGAACTGATTTTGATTTTTTCATATTTACTTGAAAGATCACTTTCTAATGAATTAGGACTTAAAATTAAATCAGGTTTCAATGTAGATATTTTTTCCATATCTGGTGTCATTGCATTACCAATCTTTGTTGTTTTTTGATATTTTTTAGGAACTGTATAACTATCACTTTGAGGAATTCCTACAACTTGTTTAGCTGGTATATTTAATTGATCTAAAATTTCTGTAACAGCAATAGAAGTAGCAGCAACTGTAATTTCTTGATCACTTGTTACTTCTTGATTTTGATTGACACATCCTGTTAATAAAGATATTAAACAGATAAATACTAAACTACTTTTTAATTTTTTTAACATAGAATATTCCTCCTAAAATAAATACGATACATATTCCTACAATAAGTAATGTATTATCTTTTTTGGTTGTACTTTCCTTCGTTGTTTGTTTTAAATTTTTAACTGTTAGTTTTAATTTTTTATCGACTTTTCCTTTTGAATTAATAATGTGATTACTTAATCCTGTCGCATTTTCCATAAGTGATTCTTTTGTAATTGTTCCTACTATTGCTTGTTGAATTTCAGTAGTTTCTGGTGTTTGTGTTTCCTCAGTTGTTTTTTCTTGAGTTGTTTGATTTGTTGTTGATTTAGATGTATTTGTTTGTGTATTTTGACTTGTTGAGGTTTCTGTATTTTGAGGAATCATTTGACTGTTATAAATTCCTGTTCCTGCTATTGCCGAGGAAATATTAGGTTTAATAAAAAACTGTACATCTCTTCCCATTGGATTTACATACATAATAGGACTTATATAAAGTTCCAAAGAACTGACTTGTAATCTATAATGATTAACAGTATCTCCATTAGCACTACTACTTCCAGTTTTAGTTGCTGAAACTGAACTCATTGATCCACTTGATGTCATCACTTTAAATCGTACATTGCTGACATTAGAAGCTAACCCTAAACCAACAGTGATATAATACTTTCCATTAATTTGTTCAACCAATAATTGACTTTCGACAATATTACTTACCATACTTTCACCTAAAGCAATATTTTCTCCTCCGTCTTCTGTTTTACCGGTAAGAGGATTGGTATAACTTGTAGAACGACTAACAAGATATGCCCCATCATTTAAAGCACTAACTGGTGAAATAAACATGAATAGCATCATTAAAATGATATTTATTTGTAATATTTTTTTCATAGTTCCTCCATAAAAACATGAGGCATTTTTATGCCTCATGTTTCTTTCTTAAAATAAATCCAATCATTGTTATAGAAATAATAAATAATGTCATGAATAACTGAATAGATGTTTGATCACCTGTTTTAACTGATTGATTTTCATTTGTTTGATTCTCTTTATTTGCTGTTTGATCTTTATTTGTATTTTCTTGTTGATCATCTTTTTTAGTATTTGGTTCTAATTCTGTTTTATCTGAAACATATGTTAAAGTAGTATAATCAATTTTTAATCTTGCTGCTAAATCCATATTTCCCATCATAGCAACATGTGGATTCATCATGACATTGATATATTCATTTTCATGAGGTAATTCAAAGGCCCATAATGTTGGATTCCCTTGTGCATCTTTTTCAATGATTGTAGCACCATGATTTTTATAATCTTCTTGTTCACTTCCAATATAGAATTCTTGTAAACTTGCTTTAATACTTCCAAATGACATTTCTTTTGTTGAAAGATACATTGTTGCTTTACCATCTTTAACAATAATGTTTGCTTTTGAATCGATAGCAGAAGCTGCCATTGATTCTTTATCACTTGTAGCATTCCATAAAGCAACATCTACACTATATGTTCCATCTTTTGTAAAACGAGAAGTATTTTCTTCATCTTTTTTATCTTCATCATCTTTTGGTGTTTCTGGTGTAGGATCAACTTTTGTTAGACCATCTAATTTTAATTGTAATCTTGCAATAGCACCTCTTGAGCTTCCACCATAATAAAACTTAACATTTGTAAGTTCTTTATTTTCATCTAATTTGAATTGTACTTTTTTTGGATGTCCATCTTCTTCCTCAATAACAGTTGCTTCTTTATATGTTCCATCTTTTAATTGATATTCCATTTTATCAACAGAAGCAGTTTGTCCATACATTGTCATTTCTTTTAATTTTAAAGTAACAACAACTTCATTGTTTTGAACAGTGATTTGTGCTGATTCAACAGCTTGTGCTGCCATTGATTGATCATCACTATTTTCTTTTAAAACATTTACAGGAACGTCATATGTACCATCTTCTAAAACATATTCTTTTTGTAATTCTTTTGCATTATCTAAATCTAATGTTAAAGTTACATTTGTTGGATAATCCTTTCCTTGTCCCATAAAATAATTCATAAAATCAACTGTAATTGATAAAACTGTTGAATTATTTTCATCTAATTGAGGTAATTCAAAAGAAATTTTTTCTGGTACTTCTACTTCTAATGTTTCTCCACCCATTCCTTGTGTAGACTTTTCTACTTTTGTTGAAAGAGTTGTTCCATTAGCAATTGTTAAAACATTTGCATAATATTCTGATCCCATGTTAATAATCATATTTTGTAATGTAGCAACTGCTTGCATTGTACCATCTTGATCAACAGTTACTTCTAATGTATCACCAAAGGCACCAGCAAAGGCTTTTTTTACTACTGGCATTGGTGCACTACTTGTTAAACTTTTTATAGGAATTTGATAAGTTCCTACTTTTGATAAATCACTATTTAATGCGTTGACTGCATTTAATGATGTCAGTTGTAATCCTAAAGCCATCATTAAAGCAAGTGTTATCTTTAATATTTTGTTCATTTTTTCCTCCTATAAAGTTAGTCTTTGCTAACTAAAGAGAGTTTAACATGCCTCTTTTATTTTTCAATGTCTAATTTTGTTTCATATCTGTAACAAAATGAGTATTTTTAGTCTTATTATCATGATTTTATCTCAATTTATAAATGTTTTACACGTGAAACAAAAAAGCCTTCCATCAAAGGAAGACTTTTATTTTTTATATTATTTTTCGAAATCAAATTCTTGGAAAACATCACTTACTGGTAAATTATTTTCAATACTTTCAATTGTTTTAGCAAGTAAGGATGCTACTGAAACAACTTTTAATTTATCGAAATGTTTTTCTTTAGGTAAAATAATTGTATCTGTAACAACGACTTCTTTAGCTGAACAGTTTTTCAATCTTTCAACAGCTGGTCCTGAGAATACTGGGTGTGTACAAGCAACGAAAACATTTTTTGCACCTTTTTCAAGTAACATATCAATACCTGCTACAATAGTTCCACCTGTATCGATCATATCATCAATCATGACACAGTTTTTACCTTCAACATCACCTAAAACACCCATGATTTCAGCAACGTTAGGTTTTGGTCTTCTTTTATCGATGATAGCTACTGGACAATCTAAAGCAACTGCCATTTTACGAGCACGAGTTGCTCCACCATGGTCTGGAGAAACAACACAAATATCATCTAAGTTTTTATTTTTGAAATAATTACAGATTAATGGTAATGCTTGCATATCATCTACAGGAATATTGAAGAATCCTTGAATTTGTGCAGCATGTAAATCAATTGTTACAACACGATTAACGCCAGCAGTTGTTAATAAATCAGCAACTAATTTAGATGTAATTGGTTGTCTAGGTTTTGCTTTTCTATCTTGTCTAGCATATCCAAAGTATGGCATGATAGCTGTAATTTCTCCAGCTGATGCTCTTTTTAAGGCGTCTGCTAAAACTAAGATTTCCATTAAGTTTTCAGTAACAGGATTAGATGTTGATTGGACAATGAAAACATCTTTTCCACGAACTGATTCATCAATTTCAACTAAGATTTCTCCATCAGCGAAATGGTGAACTTTTGATTTTCCCATTTCACAACCTAAATTATCACAAATGTCTTGTGCTAATTCTACTGATGATGATAAAGCAAATACTGTAATTTTGTTTTTCATTTTTTCTTTTACCCCTATTTTCCTATTTTATTTCTTTTTTCTTCTAATACTTTACTATAACCTTCTTTGTTCACTTGTCTACTTCTAGCAATTGCAAAAGCATCTTCATGAACTTCATCTGTAATTGTTGATCCAGCAGCAATAAATGCATTTTTACCAACAGTTACAGGAGCAACTAAATTAGAATTGCAGCCAACGAAAACATTGTCTTCAATTACTGTTTGGAATTTATTTTTTCCATCATAGTTGCTTGTAATAGTACCACAGCCAATATTTACGTTTTCACCAACTGTCGCATCTCCAATATAGCTTAAGTGCGCAGCTTTACTTCCTTTACCAAAAGTTGCTTTTTTCATTTCCACAAAGTTACCCATGTGGACATTTTCTAAGATATGACAATGATTTCTAAGTCTTGCATATGGCCCGATATCAACACCGTTTTCAATAATCGAATCAGCAATAACAGAGAATTTAATTTCTACGTTATCTTTGATTTCTACATTATCAAATTCACAATAAGGTCCAATATGGCATCCATTACCAATCACTGTTTTTCCTTTAATAATACATCCTGGTTCAATTGTTGTATCATGACCAATCACTACATCTCTACCAATATAAGTATTTGTCATATCTACAATATTTACACCATCTAATAGATGCTTTTTATTAATACGATATTGTAATTGTTTTGTTGCTTCTTGTAATTCAAACTTATCATTAATTCCACCAACTTCTGATAAGTCATCAATTTTATAACCACCAACATTTAAGTTTTGATGATTCATAATTTCAATTACATCTGTAATATAGTATTCATTTTGAGCATTGTTATTTGTTACTGATTCTAATGCTTTAAATAAAGCAGCATTATCAAAACAATATTCTCCAACATTCATTTCAGAAATATTTCTTTGTTCATCTGTACAATCTTTATACTCAACAATACCTTTAACTTGATCATTTTCTCTAATAATACGACCAAATTTCTTATTTAAGTCACAATCACATGTCATGACTGTTCCTTTCATTTGATGTTCATTATGATATTGAATTAACCCTTGTAATATTTCTTTAGTAATTAATGGTGCATCACCATTTAAAACAATAGTTGTTCCTTCTTTATCTCCTAAAACATCTTTTGCTTGCATCAATGCATGTCCAGTTCCTAATTGTTCTTTTTGCATTACGAACTCAACACCATCAACAAGTTTCATGACTTCTTCAGCTTTATGTCCAACAATAACATAAATACCATCAACACCTAAACCTTTTAATTCATCAACGATATGACAAACCATCGGTTTATATAAAACTTCATGTACTACTTTAGGCTTGTCGGATTTCATTCTTGTACCTTTTCCGGCAGCCATTACTACTGCGTAAGTTTTCATCGTCACACCCCTCTACGACGTCATTCTAACAAAATATAACTCATAATTAAAGATGAATAAGACAATTTATTGCAAATTCCTACATCTTTTCAAAAAAAGAAAATCTTATCACAGATTTTCTTCCTTGTTTAAAATTTTCGATTTTCTAACAAAAAAATAACGTTTTCTAAAGAATTCATATCCTTTATTCATAATTTCTTGATTTCTAGTAATACCAAATACACATGAACCACTTCCTGACATTAAAGCTCCATCAAACCCTAACTTCATCATTTCTTTTTTGATTTCTTTAATTTGTGGCACCATTTTAATAGAAGGAAGTTCTAATGTATTTTGTAGATTATCAATAACTGCTTGATAATCACTCATTTCAATTCCTTTTTTCATCTTTCTGCAATCTTGATGTTTTACTTTAGATAAATCTAATGAAGTAAATGCTTTTTGAGTTGAAACACCTTTTTTAGGTTTTACAAGTAATAAATAAGCTTCAAAAGGTTCATCAATAAATTGTAGTTTTTCACCAACACCTTCAACAAAAGCTGTTTTTTCATAAATACAAAATGGAATATCTGCTCCTACTTCTTTTCCTAAAGCAGCCATTTCTTCATAAGATAAATTTAAATGAAATAATTTATTCATGGCTTTAATAACTGCTGCTCCATCAGCACTTCCACCAGCTAATCCTGCTTGCGTTGGAATATGCTTATAGACAAAGATCTTAACACCTTTTTTTAATCCGTATCTTTCTTGCATCAATTGTGCAACTTTATACATAATATTTCTTTGATCGGTGGGAACGATCTTACTATTTGACTCAATTTCAATTCCTTCATCAATGACATTAATATAAATGAGATCATGTAAAGTAATAGGTGCCATGATCATTTCTAAATCATGATATCCATCTTCTCTTTTTCTTACAACATCTAACGCTAAATTTACTTTTGCATATGCTCTTACTTTCATTTTTCATTACCTCGGATACAAATTTCTGGCAACCCCTCTTGTATCAATTCCACCAACACCTAATTGTTTAAAAGAGGTTTTCTCTATAACTTTTTCTAAATCAACATACTCTTTAATATTTGTACTTGCGATTTGAGTTGTGATAATAACAGGATCTAACGCATGAATATTTTTTCTTGAAGGACTTGATGCAAAGTTAGCACCACTCGCTACTAGAAGTTCATAGTATGACTGACACGCTCCTGCAAAGATTACTAATGCATCTTTGTCGGGTTGATATTCTCTAGCCTTTTTGATTGCTTCTACAAAATCTAAACTGTGCAAATAATCTTGACTATTTCTTTTATGTCCATTTTTTTTCAAAGCATCATGTCCTGTAATGACTAAAAGATGTGGATTATGTTTTTTTAATAGGTTGGTTATTTTACTAGCAAACTCTTCTTCTTTAAAATAATAACCATATGCTCTAATACCATATTCTTGATATTTTTTCATACACATCTTTAAATAAGAAGGATCTCCATCTAAATGTAAAACACTTCCCTTTAAACATTTTTCTTGTGGTAAATGCACATCTTCTATTACTCTTTTCTCTTGAACAAGCTCTAAATCATCTATTTCACTATCCGCAATCAAACGATACTCTATTCCTCTTAAATAACAAATATTTTCTTGTATATCAATGACTTCAAAAATAATATCTTGATGATATTTTTTTCTACTTACAATATCACCTATCTTCATTCTATCACCATTATATAGTATGTTTATATAATGATTTTGTGATAGCCTGATAATCTTCTAATGTAAGTTGTTCACATCTTAATTTTTGATCTATTTGATTTTCATTTAAAACATCTAATGCATTTTGATATTCTTGTTTTAAATTATTATAAATCGTTTTTCTTCTTTGTTTAAAAGCACTATTTAATACTTTATATAAATCTAAATTAGCTTCCTTATTAATTGTAATCTTTAAAATAGCACTATCAATATGAGGTGCAGGAATAAAAACATTTTGACTTACTGTAAACATATATTCAATTTTACCCATATCTTCAATCATATACATCAGTGGACTTTTATAATCGCTTGTATATTTTAAAGCCACTTCTTTTTGTACCATCACAACAATTTCATCAATAACTTTACTTTCAGTTAAAACCTTTTCAATAATTTGAGTTGTAATATAATAAGGCAAATTAGCTACTAAAATAACTTTTTCATACTTATCCTTTAAAGTCATTAAATCCTCTAAATTTACTTTTAAAAAATCTTCAAAAACAATCTCAATATTTTCCTGATTTAAAAACTCTTCATAGACTCCTTTAAAACGTGTATCTATTTCATAGCTTCTTACATATCCTGCATAACGTGCTAATACTTGAGTTAAAGCACCAATTCCAGGTCCTACTTCAATCACTGCACATTTTTCATTAACACTTGAACAACGAACGATTTTTTCTACGACATGAGGATCAATTAAAAAGTTTTGCCCATATTTCTTTTTAGGATATAAATCATATTTATCTAATATATATTGAGTTGTACTTTTAGTCGCTATATCCTTCATTCTCTAACTCCTTCTCTATCATTTCCCTGGAAATACCCACCATATTTAATCTTTTAAACAAAGTCTTTGCATTGCCATATCCTAAATGAAATAAATCATAAACCTTTAATCTTTTCTTTTTATCTCCAATAATATCTAATTCTAAAAACTCTTTCCAAGAAATACTTTCTTCTTGATTTGAAAATGTAACAACATTTTCAATTGCTTTCTTTACAGCTTCTTTATTTGCTTCAGCAATACCTAATTTCTTTCTACCAATAGCATCTTTTCTATCAACAAAAGCATGTTTACAATTTTGTACATATTTTTCTACTTGATTTCTAATCTTTAATCCTGGATAATCTGGATCTGTTAAAACAATAACTCCTCTTGTCTTACTAGCTTCTTTAATAAGTTCTAATGTTTTTTCATCTAATCCTAGTCCATGTGTTTCAATAGTATCAACATCATATAATTCTTTTAATAATTGACTATCTGTTTTTCCTTCAACAACTACTATTTCATTAATTCTTTTCATAACTTTACCATTTTAAATAAATCGTCTTCAATTGATCATTCGTGATATATTGAATATGATCTACCCCTTCTATTAAACGATAGGCATCTCCTTTTTTTGTTAATCTTTCTTTAGCATCATTATATACTTCATTTGAAAATTGCAAATAACATTCTCTTTGATTTTTATTTATTTTAGCTTTTAAAGTATTTAATTGATATAAATCAAAATACAACCCTTCTTCTTTAAAATAAGTATGTTTATCATTTTTAGTTATTTTATAATGATCATCTAAATCATACATTTGTTTCATTGTTTGACTATCAAACATCAAATAATTATTATTGATGATTCCCTCATCAGCTAATACTAAATCACCCCAGGTTGCATCTATATAATAATAATCATTGTCATATTTTATCATATTTATTGCATGTTTGTCTCTTCTTCCTTTTATTGTTTTCCCTGTTAAAAACGTTGCTTTAAAATGCAATTGATTGAGTAGATACTGCATTGTTTTTGCATAACCACTACAAACTGATTGATGATTAATAAGAACACTGATTATTTCTTGGTTATATTTTGCTTGTTCATTATACTTACAATGAGTAATAACGTCATCATAAATATATTTTATTTTTTGATAGGATTTTAAATCTTGTGTATCCTCTTTTAGTTGTTTGACAATTTTCTTTATCCTTTTTTGATCTTTAAGAATTTCTTTTTCTTTCATACTATATTCAAAATTAAAAAGACCTTTTGTATTAAGAGACCATTCCTTAATATAAAATAACTCTGGATGATCCTTTAAAACTGCATTAACAATTTTACTTACTTTATCTATCTCTTTAATATAAATATTTTGTTTTCTTGTATAAGCAATATTATAAATTATTTGATAGAGTTGTTTTTGTTTTTTATTTAAAAGCTGATAATGATATTTAAAACATTGATCTTGTTTAAATTTATTTTCTATACTTTGGTAAGATTGTGGAAAACATCCACATAATAAAAATAATACAAGTAGACTAATCAGTTTTTTCATTTTAAAAAAAATAATCTAGCGAATGCTAGATTACTCTTCCCTCAATTTATATTCAAAATAACTCTTACCAAAATAAACTACACTACCTGCCAAGAGCATCATTAATAATCCTAAGCACATAATAAACATCCCCTTCTTATTCATATCATACTCTTTTATACTATTTTATGCAAATTATTTAGATTTTATATCCTTTTTTTACTTCTTTTTTTCTACAATCTTTTTAAAACTATTATTATAAAATATTATTAGTAAAATAAATATTTTTAAACTTGTTCAATGATTTAAAAGGGGTTAAAATTATAATAAGTAGGTGATATGATGAATGCCGATAGATTATTTATGCTTGTTGATACATGCGCCAATATTGATGAAGTAAAACACGAATTTCCAGATTTAGATTTTTTAACTTATTTTTATGCTTTATTAGGATATTACTGTATTCCTACAATCAAGTTATATAATGAAACAAAAATTGATGAAAATACTTTGAATGGTATTCTTAATGGAAAAATTCAACCTCAAAGAGATGATCTTATTCAAATGAGTTTAGTTTTAAATATTGATTTAAAGAAAACAAACTTTATGCTTTCTCTTGCTGAATGTGAAACATTATCCTATAAAGAAAGCCGTGATAGTTTGATTATCTGTTCAATTAAAAATCATTATTCAATCAATAAAACAAATATCATGTTATCAACTTGCAATCTTGTCAAAATATAAAGGTAGTAAAATAGTGGTTCATACGAACCACTATTTTTTATTTATCTAAATTTTTAAAAGCTGTTGAAAGCATTAATTTAATACGATTTAATTGGTTAACTTCACTAGCTCCTGGATCATAGTCAACAGCTACAATGTTACTTTGAGGATATTTCTTTCTTAAAGCCTTAATAGCACCTTTACCTGTAACATGGTTTGGTAAACATCCAAATGGTTGCATACATACAATATTTGGTGCTCCACTTTCAATAAGTTCAATCATTTCACCAGTTAAGAACCAACCTTCACCTGTTTGGTTACCAATTGAAACAACTTCTTTAGCTTTATCAGCAAGATGTTCAATAGAAGCTGGTGGAGCAAAACGTTTTGATTTTTCTAAAGCTTTGATCATATCTTTTCTTAAGAAATCAACGGCTTTAATTGCGAATTCACATAGCTTAGTAGCTTTAGCTGTCGCATTGAAATGTTTTCTTTCAAATGTTGTTGAATAGAAACAATATTGGAAGAAATCAATTAAATCTGGCATAACCGCTTCTCCACCTTCTCTTTCAATAATATCAACAATTTGATTATTAGCAGTTGGATGGAATTTAACAAGGATTTCTCCTACTAAACCAACTCTTGGTTTCTTGATATCCAATAAAGGTAATTCATCAAAATCTTTTACGATTTGATAAACATTTTTCTTAAATTCTTTCATGCTACCTGTTTCAATATTTTTCATACATTTTTCTACCCATGATTGGTAAAGTCTATTGGCACTTCCTTTTTCTTTTTCATATGGTCTTACACGATAAAGGACTCTCATGAATAAATCTCCATACATTGCACCGATAATAACTTTCTTTGCAAGTGGGTAGGTAATTTTAAATCCTGGGTTTGATTCGATACCTTGTAAATTGGCACTAATTACTGGTACTTGTTCTAAACCAGCATCTTTTAAAGCTTTACGGATAAATCCGATATAGTTTGTCGCACGACATCCACCACCTGTTTGAGAAATGATCAAGGCTGTTTTGTTGACATCATATTCACCACTTGTTAAAGCTTCCATCATTTGTCCAGCGACAAGGATACTTGGGTAACATGCATCATTATTAACATATTTTAATCCTGCTTCTGTAGCTCCTTTATCTACTGATGGTAAAACTTTTAAGTTATAACCACTTTCTTGCATTGCCTTTTCAACAAATTGGAAATGGATTGGTGACATTTGTGGACAAAGGATTGTCCAACGATCATCTTTCATTTCTTTAGTGAATGGTACTTTGACTGGTTTATATTTTTTAGATAAATCAATTTCTTTATTTTCTTGTTTATCAATTGTTGCTTTTAATGAACGGATACGAATACGAATTGCTCCTAAGTTACTTCCTTCATCAATTTTAATAAGTGTATAGATTTTATTTCTCGCATTTAAGATTTCTGCCACTTGATCAGCCGTAACAGCATCTAATCCACAACCAAATGATGTTAATTGAATTAATTGTAAGTTTGGTTGAGATGAAACAAAGGATGCTGCATGGTACATTCTTGAGTGATATGTCCATTGATCCACAACACGTAATTCTTCTAATTCTTTATCTAAGTGACAAACACTGTCTTCTGTTAAAACAGCCATGCCTTCACCAGTAATTAAATCAGCTAATCCATGGTTGATTTCTGGATCGACATGATATGGCCTACCTGATAAAACAACCCCTGTCATATTATTTTCTTTTAAGTAAGCAAGGACTTTTTCTCCTTCTCCTTGGATATCTAAACGACATTGTTGTAATTCTTCATAAGCATGTTCAATCGCTGCTTTTAATTCTTTATCACTAATACCAAATGATTTAAATTCATCTTTTAAGTTTGTAAACATTGTTTTACGATTACTTAAATCTATGAATGGATTTCTAAAGATGATTTCATTTATTTCTAAGTTATCTACGTTATTTCTAATAACTTCTGGATAAGAAGTTACGACTGGACAGTTGTAATGATTTCCTTGAGTAACATTTTCTTTTCTTTCATAAGCAACTGAAGGATAGAAAATATATTTAATTCCTTTTTCAATTAAGCTTTCAATATGTCCGTGTGATAATTTAGCTGGATAACATACACTTTCTGATGGAATAGATTCAATTCCTTTTTCATAGATTTTTTTACTTGAACGTGGTGATAAGACTACTCTGAATTTTAAATCAGTAAATAATGTATGCCAGAAAGGATAGTTTTCATACATATTTAAAACACGAGGAATTCCTACTGTTCCACGTTTTGCTTCTTTAGCCGTTAATGAACGATAATTGAAAACTCGACGATATTTATAATCATATAAGTTTGGTAATTGTTTTGATTTAGGAGGTAAGTTTGCTCCTCTTTCACATCTGTTTCCACTGATATGTTCACTACCATCATTAAATGAAGAAACTGTTAACATACAATGATTTGTACATTTTTGACAATAACGAATTGTACTTTCATAACCGAAAGCATCAACTTGTTCCTTATTAAGTAATGTTGTTCCTTGTCCTTGATATCTTTCTCTAGCAATTAAAGCAATACCAAAGGCTCCCATTAATCCAGCGATATCTGGTCGAATCGCTTTGATTCCTGTTTCTTGTTCAAAAGCTCTTAAAACAGATTCATTATAGAATGTTCCACCTTGTACTAATACTGATTTACCAATACTTTCAGGCGAACGTAATTTAATAACTTTATATAAAGCATTTTTAATAACAGAATAAGCAAGACCTGCAGAAATATCTTCAATCTTAGCTCCTTCTTTTTGTGCTTGTTTTACTTTAGAGTTCATAAATACAGTACAACGAGATCCTAAATCAATTGGTGCTGTTGATTGTAAAGCTAGATTAGCGAAATCAGCAACATTGTATCCTAATGATTTAGCGAATGTTTCAATAAATGATCCACATCCTGATGAACAAGCTTCATTTAATAAAATATCTTGAATAATACCATCTTCGATCTTGATAGCTTTCATATCTTGTCCACCGATATCTAAGATAAAGGAAACATCATCTTTAAAATATTTAGCGGCTGTAAAGTGAGAAATTGTTTCTACTTCACTGACATCCATTTTAAATGCAGATTTAATTAAAGCTTCACCATATCCAGTTGACCCAGCATGAACAAGTTCTACTCCTTTAGGTAAGATTTCATAGATTTCTTTTAAAATCTTACGAACAACTTCAATTGGATTTCCTTCATTAGATGAATAGAATGTATATAATACAGAACCATCTTCATCAACTAATACAGCTTTAGATGTTGTCGAACCAACATCTACACCTAAGAAAGCTTTTCCTTGATATGTATTTAAATCTCTTTTCTTTACTTTTGTACGATAGTGTCTATTTCTAAATTCAATACGATCTTCTTCTGTTTCAAATAATGGTTTCAAAGTATCTGTTTCATCAGAAATACCATCTTTTAATGAATCTAAAATATATACAAGTTCATCAATTGTTGTTTTATTCACTTTATCTTCTCTAGCAAGTAAACATGCTCCCATAGCTACGAATAATTGTGAGTTTTGAGGAAAGATAACATCTTCATCTTTTAAGTTTAATGAATCAATAAAACGTGCACGTAATTGATCTAAGAAATAAAGAGGTCCTCCTAGAAAAGCAACTTTACCACGAATAGGTTTACCACAAGCAAGACCACTAATTGTTTGATTGACAACGGCTTGGAAAATAGAAATAGCGATATCTTCTCGAGCTGCCCCTTCATTAATTAATGGTTGAATATCTGTTTTCGCAAATACACCACAACGAGATGCAATTGGATAAATTGTTTCATAGTTTTTAGCAAGTTCATTTAATCCAGCAGCATCTGTTTGTAATAAGGAAGCCATTTGATCAATAAATGCTCCTGTACCCCCTGCACAAGTCCCGTTCATTCTTTGTTCAAGAGTTGATTCAAAGTAAGTGATTTTAGCATCTTCTCCACCTAATTCAATTGCTACATCACATTCAGGAATATAAGTTTCCACTGTTTTTGTACAAGCAATCACTTCTTGAACAAATTCTACATTTAAATGTTTTGATAAAGATAAACCACCTGATCCTGTCATCACTACTTTAACTGGTAAGTTTCCATAGTGTTCTTGAACTTCTTTAATTAGACTTTCTATTGCTGGTTTAACATCAGAATAGTGTCTTTGATATTTTGAATAGATACATTGATGTTCTTGATCTTCCACATATAATTTTACTGTTGTTGATCCAACATCAATTCCCATGTAATATAATTTATCCATTTTTTGACTCCTTTACTAAATTAAGTGTCATTTTAGAAATTGTATCTCTAAATTGTTTCACTTCTTTTTCATCAATTCCATCTAACATAATTTTTTCTAATTGAATAACATGATTATCAATCTTTTCTACTGTACTATACGCATGTTCAGTTGCTTTGATTTTTTTCATACGTTTATCATTTTCAACAGGTTCTTTTGTGATATATCCGTTCTTTTCTAAAGAATTTAAAAGACCTGTTGCAGTTGATCTTCTAATATTAAAATATTTTTCTATGTCTTTTTGATAAACTTCTTCATCATTTTCACATAAATAAATAAGAATTAACCCCTGCGGTCCTGATAACATACAATCAATACCATGAATATCATCTAAATAACGTCCCATATATTTAGACAAAACACGTATTTCCATTCCTATTCGATGTTCCATAAATGTCTCCTTTTTTGTTCGGCTGCTAACATTATACGCTTTTGTCACACTATGTCAAATTATTTGAAATTAATTACTAAAACAAAAAAAATAGATATTTTCATATCTATTTAAATAATGCACTTCCTATACGAATCATTGTAGAACCATGATTTAAAGCTTCATGATAATCATTAGACATTCCCATTGATAACTGATCCAATTGATACATTGGATAATCTTTTTGAAGTCTTTGTAAAAGCTCTTGTGTCATTTTAAAATACTTTTCAGTTTCACTACTTTCAATATGTGGTGCCATCATCATAAGTCCTCTTACTTTGACATGAGGATAATCTTTTAAACTATTAAATACTTCATCAATTTCTTCTACTTCAAAACCATGTTTACTTTCTTCTTTAGCAATATTTACTTGAATTAAAACTGGCATTTCTAAATCTCTTTTAGCTGCTTGTTTTTCTATTTCCTTTAATAAAGAATAACGATCAACAGCATGAATTAAAGTCACTTTATCAATAATATATTTTACTTTATTTGGTTGAAGTGTTCCAATAAATTGAAACTCACCATTACCATGATAATTTTCATACTTTTCTAGAAAAGCTTGTACTCTATTTTCTCCAAAACATGTAACTCCTAATTTTTCTAATTTTTCAATTTCTTTAACATCTACATATTTTGTAGCTGCAACTAATTTTGCTGGTTTTACTTCTTCTAATATCTTTTTAACTGCTTCTTCATTTACAATCATAAAACTCTTCCTTTCATGATAAATTCTTACTTTATTATAATTCAATCAAAAAGAAAAACAAGAACTTAGTCTTGTTTTAATCTTATTCTTTCTGATTCCTTTTTTAATACTTTCATTAAAATAGGTGCACATATTAAATAAAAACAAAAATTACCTACTGCATGAAAAGTATCAAATAACAATCCTGCCATATAATAAACAATATATAAAGAAGGACCACCTAACATTAATTGTTCTAGAGAAACAACTATACCAAAGACATATCCCATCAAAAAGGAAAAAATGGCCATTGGAAATAACTTAGGTTCTTTATGTATTTTCTTTAAAAAATCTAATAAAACCTGTGTAATCAAACAAATAACGACCCACGCAAGAATTTGAAAAAAAGTCCATGTTCCCATACCTAAAAACAAATTAGAAACAACAGTTGTAACAATACTTAATTTAACTCCAAAACCTAATCCAAATAACATAACTGAAATAATAATGATAGATGTAACAGGCTTAATATTAGGTAATGCTTGCAGATATATACGTGAAGCAATATTAACAGCTGCCAATATTCCTATTAAACTAATTTCTTTTACTTTACTCGAATGCATATAGTCTCCTATTCATAGTTAACATAATACCAAACAACTTTATCGCCATCTTTTAAATTGTATTTAATTGCTGCCATATTAGGGGCAACACCATTAACACTATACATCCATCCAGACATTGGCCCATGTTGCTTTTCTTTTAAACCACCTATTCCTGAAACATAATAATCACTACCCTCAACTTCTTTACCATTTTTAGCTGCTATAATTTTTAATACACTTAAAGCATTACTATTTTTATCAACATTTAAAGTACCAGCCATCATTGTATTTCCCATTCCAATTACTTGAATATTTATTGTAATTTTTTCATTAGTTGGTTGTTGATTCGATGAACTATTGGTTGATGAATTATTTGACTGATTATTACTTGTTTGTCCACTATTTGATTGAGATTGATTCGTAGAACTTTGAGAATGACCTGCACTACTACTTTTACTATTGCTTTGAGTTGTAGATGATGATTTACTATTTGATTTATTTTCATCATTTGTTTTTGTTTCATCTGTTGATTGTGTTGATGATTGACTGTCATTTTGTGTAGATTCACTTGTTTCTTGTGTTTGATCAGTTGTCTCTTGTTTCTCTTCTTTTTTAGTTTCCTTAGTATTTTTTTCTTTCTTATTTTTTGTTCTTAAATATATTTTCTATTTTCGGCTGTCGAAAGCTTGGGATCATGTTGCCAGAAACGAAAGAATTGATTCAAGGAATAAACCAAAAAGATGAAAAGGCCTGGAAAGTACTTTTCAAGTCGTTTTATGCTCCCCTTTGTCATTATAGTTCCCGGATTTTGGCAGATGAACAAGTTGTTCCCGATATTGTTCAGAATACCCTGGTGAATTTGTGGAATAGTTCGGTTCGCTTTGAGAATGGGAAAGCTTTGACGGTTTATTTATACCGTGCAGTGTGGAATAATGCTTTAAAATATTTGCGTGACCGTAATGTGGAAGAAGAAAGGCTAAAACACTGGTTTGAAGAAGAAGGGGAAATGTCGGAAGAAAATTTTTATAGTGTGGTGCGGGAAGAGTTATTCCGGAAATTGAGGGAATTGATCGACCGCTTGCCCGAAGAAAGAAAAAAAATTATGCTGATGAGCCTTGAAGGGAAGAGTGGAGAAGAGATTGCCTGTGACCTGAATATAACGATACATACGGTCAAACAACAAAAATACAGGGCTTATAAATTTCTTCGGGAGCAATTGGGACAATATACTTCTTTGTTGTTTATTTTCTTTTTCCGATAAAAAATACAGGAAAATTCAAAGGAACGAAGGGTAGAGATTTTATTGCCGGAGGGTTCTGCTTCAGGGGGGATAAATCCTATCGGTTTATG
>ENA-OPDD01000992-OPDD01000992.1-human-gut-metagenome-genome-assembly--contig:-NODE-992-length-20295-cov-1.943429_pt1 | contig 20295 bp, 15 predicted proteins | sample MGYA00241574_ERZ501499 | MGnify/ENA primary metagenome ERZ501499 (study PRJEB25962, sample SAMEA2042576) | human gut metagenome | biome: human gut; feature: human-associated habitat; material: faeces...
TGCTTCCAGGATCGCCGACATGAATTTACATTCCACAATGTTTCTATTAAAACAGTGTCGAAGAAACGATAAGTTACCGGCAAGATTTAATTTACATTCCACAATGTTTCTATTAAAACGGATCTCCAGCATGGAGGTGGTTGTTTCGATGTCTTATTTACATTCCACAATGTTTCTATTAAAACTCCGGGGCGTCCTGGCACAGGATCCGCACCAGTCCAATTTACATTCCACAATGTTTCTATTAAAACCAAGGCCTTTTTCCCCGTCGATCGTCACTTTCACCCATTTACATTCCACAATGTTTCTATTAAAACGCGGTTTCGACGTCTTTCAAAACGTCAGTCATATCAATTTACATTCCACAATGTTTCTATTAAAACCAAGAAACAAGCAAACAAAAACAAAGAATATTCTTATTTACATTCCACAATGTTTCTATTAAAACGATACGGGTGAAGTCACCGAATGTATAGTTATTCAATTTACATTCCACAATGTTTCTATTAAAACTCGCCCCCAACACCCCCGCATAAAATCACCTCTATTCTATCACATTTTGTCGACCTTGTCAGATTTGCTCAAAAATCGATTAGGCTTCCAAGGTTCCTGCCACGGAAATGGCGGTTTTACTGGATTTTTTGGGGCTGTCGGCCCCCGGGCTTTAGGGCTGTATCGGAGGTCGACAGAGATTAGAGGAAGAAGCTGGTGAGGTCGGCTTCTTTTCCCCAGAACTCTTTGTCCATCCATTTTTCCTGTCTGGATTTGAATAAAATGACGGAATCCAGTTCTTTATCTATGTACCTGTTCAGTTCTTGTTTCAGGCTTTCCAGCTGTGCATTTGACAGTTCGCCTTCAAATACGGAATCCTGAATATGAGATAAATATTTCTTGCATATTTTAAAGATACGCGACCAGCGTCTGGCCCCATTTTCTTCCTGGCTGATGTCATAAACTAAAACTACATACATAAACTACCACCATATCTTAAAACCTTCATATGTTTTTTCTCCAAGTAAATGTTTTATCAGTTTATAGCACTCCAGCCTAAGCAAATACTGATAGGAAACCTGCCTTCCCAAATCTTTATGCATGACCGTCTGTTTCATACGATTTTCCAGTTCGCTCACAATCAGTCTGGACGCCTCTTTTTTCAGATGCAGAAAATTCAGCTCTTTAGCAAAACTATCCTCCGTAATCTGATTTCTGTTCAGCAAGGAAAAGATCAATCGATCTCCGATCAATGGTTTAAACACTTCCGCAATATCCAAACTGAGCGAAAATCTCCGAGTTCCGGGCTCGTGAAGATAGCTGATCGTCGGATTCAGCTGCGTCCGATAAATTTCGCTGAGCACTTTTGTATAAATCAATGTATTTACAAAGGATATCAGTGAGTTGATCATATTATCCGGCGGATGCATGACTCTCTTTTCAAAATGAATCTCCTGATTGATGATCACGCTCCAGGCCGCATAATACTGCTTCCGGATATTTCCTTCGACGCCCATCAGTTCTTCTATGGTAGAAGTCTTTGGAATTGTCTTTCGCAACCCATCTACCTGCTGCATATACATTTCCACATTTTTGCCACGCCCGTTATAGTAACGCAGATTTCGATAGATATTATCGGCCGCCGCTTCTATAAATTTCTGTGCCAGTATTATCCTCTTTTCATAATCGGTATAATGTAATACCTGTTTAACCAACAACTGCCCTGCCAGCAGATTTTCCCGCGGATAATAACTGCCCGTGTAAAAATTGTAATAATTGAAAAAATGCATTGGAATCCCGTACTGCGATATGTAGTTAATAAAGGGCGTATTAAACGTCATTTCTGACATTACATAAATATCGGAAATCCTCTCAATAGGAAGATCTCTTTTCTCACCTTCGTAGGTAGTAAATTGAAGCGTATTATCCTTCCGCTTCAGATCTCCATTATTATAAATATACAAGCTTTGTTTCATAACCCCTCCCGTCACACAAAACAAAGGTCAAAGTAGGCACATTTTTTACATAGTTTACTCTCCGCCAAAGCGGGCGGAAGTTCTGCGCGCTTTATCTCAGATATTTCTCCCAGAATCCGTTCTATTTCGTTTTTATCTTCATCAGATAATTCCACTTCCATCGTTTTCTTCAGCAGCGGATAATCAATTTTTCCCTTTAAATCATCCACGCCCCGCTTTTGCAGATAATAGAGATAATATTTGATCTGCCAGACTCCTGCTTCCTCTACCGCTCTGCTTTTCTTTACTTCGTGCAGCTCCTTTGCTTCCCTGATAAAATCAATATTTATCACATCATCAATATTGATATGCTTGTCATCTCTCTGGTAGCTGTTGTCATCCAAAATTTTGCCCAGCATTACATCTTCATTTCCTGATTCCATATTGATCTGATGACAGAAAAACCACAGTTTCCGTTTGCACACAAAGTAGTAATAAACCATTACCCCAGTTACCTTATCTCCCATTTTTCCTCCCGATTACATGAATAGTCCTTCGTCCTCGTTTTTCTCCAGAATCAATCCTTTTCCGGTGAAAGTTTCCATATCAAAATCATAATCTAAAGGAATGCGGTGAATATCTACGACTCTTTTATTTCCATTCTGGCCTATGGTTCCACGATCTACCGCATACAATTTCGCCGAATATAGAGGCATACTCAGCGTCAGATCACTCATCTTTGCCCGGATCATACTTTTTACCTCAGGACCTATATAGGCCGTCTTCAGCAGCTCAATGGCATCCTCCAAAAATGCCTGATTACTGTCATAAATACCGTCTGGAATTACCGTTATACTTTCAATATTTCTGAATCTCTCATCAACCTCTCCTTTCTTATATTCTGCGGGATGAATTTCTGCAAAATGCTCCAAAAACCATTTTATGTTTTTATAATAATCTGTGCCCTTTATCGCCTCTGTATCATATACTTCATTGATATATGCCGTCTTCATTTCTTCTGTAAACAGCATATTTTCATATTTTTCAAGGCAGCGTAGAGATCTGTCATAAACTTCCTCTTCATATACGGCTCTTTTTCCAACTCCATTTCGGTTGTCGTACACGATAATATTCGCCTTCGTCGGAATATATCTGCCTTTTCTGTTGCAGCGGCCCATTCTCTGCAGGAGGCTGTCCACGCTGCACATTTCCATATACAGGATATCAAAATCAATGTCCAGACTTGCTTCCACGATCTGTGTTGTAACCCAGATGCCATTCTTTTCCGGTGATTTTGAAAATTTCTTTATTTCAGCTTCCAGAATCGCCCTGTCTCTCCTTATAAAACGGGAATGCAAAACATGAACCTCGGCCCCTCTATTGTGAAGCTTCTGATAAATGTCCTGTGCTCTACGCACCGTATTACAAATGACCAGAACTTTTTTCTTTTTCCCCTGCTCCAGAATTTCATCTATATCCATCTCTGACCTTCTGATTTCCAGCCAATGCCTTAAACTCTCTTCTGTATTCAGGGATGATTTGGAAAAATCAATAAACTGATATTCTTTTCCGCTTCTCAGTCCATAGAGATCCATAAAATGACCTAAGACCGGAGGAAAGGTTGCCGTAATAATGGCAAATCTCCCGCCTAACTCCTGAATCATTTTCAGTCCATAAATGATAGTTGCTATCACCTGGGGAGAATAAGACTGGATTTCATCCAATACGATTTTTGAATACTTCAGGGTCGCTGCAAATATTTCTGTTCCTAATGCCCGATAGACAAACTTAAAAAGCTGATCTACGGTACACACTGTCAGCGGCTGTGCAAGCATTTTGGCACGCGTATATTTTTCCTGTACATCATCGGAGTCTTCCCGCAGATACCTTGACATACTGTCTGAGTGCAGCAAAGCCGCGTCCTCGTAAGAATAATCCTCCCTGATCCTGTCATAAATGGCATTAGAAGAGACTTTTAACGGCAAAGTATAAAATCCCTTTTCTCCATCTAACCATAATAATGCTGCTTCTGTTTTTCCAGAGCCCGTCGGTGCAATCACAACTACATTGTCATCTTTATGGTCATTCATGAATTTTTGCGCGGGTCTTAATTCTTTATCCGCAAATGCCTGTTCAATATTTTTCTTTAATTTTTTGTTTTGCAAATCCGGAGCACACTCTGCTTCCTCATAGCCTGCACTTACTGCATAATCAAATTTGTTTAAAAGGCCTTTGATTACCAGGTATTCATTCCATATTTGGGGTTTAACTTTCATATTAGTTTGTGAAGGAGTATTTTCAAATAATAAATAATTTCTATTTGCGCAGTGAACTTCCTCCTGCGCTTTTCCTCTATACTCTTCTAAATATGGAAGATAATACTTTTCACAATATTCATCTACATCCAAACTTCCATAAATATCTTCTCGATCATGATGATAGTACACGGCTGTGATAAAAGCTGAAAAATCATCCTTATCAAACTGTCCGAATAGCTCTTTAAATTCATTTTTAGAAATTGTTATTGCGCTTAGAAAGCCATGCGGAATTTGTGACATATTCCTGCAATTCTCAAAGTCCTGTTTAATTTCTGGTTGAACAATAAATTGAAACAGTAAATTAACTTTCCCCCAATCATGCATTCTACAGGCTTCTATTACCAAAGCTTTCTCTTTTTCCGTAAAATAAGTCCCATATTGCAGAAAAAACATCTCTGCGCATTTTATAATATCTTCCTCATGTTCTTTTAATTTTTTCTGTTTTTCGCGTTTTACCTCCGTGTTCAATTTTTCAATACTGCTTTTTACAATTTCTTTTTCTTTTTCATTCAACCGATTTGATTGATTCAGTAGAAAACACTCAAGCTTAACTTTTACTTTTTCCTTATCCTCTGCAGATAACTCCTTTTTCTTGGATTTTGCATAATATTCCATATTTTCCCTTTCCAGGGGCAGATTTCTGTCAAATGCAGAAACCGCGCCCCCATCATTTTACGCAAACATAATAGCCGTCTTTTTTTCCATATTATCTACATAACAATCTTCCAGAGTTTCTCCAGCAGGTATATAATAGGCTTGAATAATACCCCCTTCCTTTTTCCATCTTCTTAATCCTTTAACAATCTCATATTCTTTAGTTAAATTATAAACCGTGGGATGTTTTCTTAAGATCATTTCCTTTTTAACCGGTACATAAATATTCCTTCTCGTATGCGCTTCCTCCCTCATAGAAAGCTCCACAATATCCACCCGTTCGATATCCAGCAGATCTTCATATCTCCCCAAAGATAAATACTGCGGCGGATTTTTCAGTCCTTGATATACGGTTTCAAAATCCTCATCCGATGGTATGATATGTATTACCATGTAATTTTCACAGATCAGTTCTACATTTGCGATACCACGAAAAACCCCGTATTTCTCTCCATCATCCACGCAAATCTGATGACGTTTCTCGTCATACTTTGTTCCATCAAAGGAATAGCGCGTATATAATTCGGAAATAGTTCCACTGTTCGTCCCCTGAATACTTAGTTTCATGGGATGAAACTCTTTAAATCCACAGGCCGCATGGATCATGCCCAAAACCGTAGAATAGGGTGGAAGCGGAAAGGTTTCTTTAATGATAAAACTGGTAGGTTTTCTGTAATTTACCAGATTCTGAAAACACTGCAGCCTAATTGCTCTCTCCATAATATTTTTCCACTTCCTCTTTCAAATGATCGAATACTTTTCCTACCGTTGTCGCTTTTAACGTTTCCTTTATTTCCTGATCATTGTCAAAAATATCTGTAGCCACTCCCACAACAGTATTCTCTTTAATATCTTTATCCTCACCCAATACTTCCTTGAGGGTATTTACATTGATCTTATTTTTCTCCACGCGAACCCGATTTTCAAAGAACGGATTCTTCCGGCTGTAACGGCCTCCGATTATAAAAAGAGGACTGAAATTCTCTCTTCTTCCTTTAATATCACGATATAAATAATGCACTGCGTCAAGAAAAGCCTTTATGCGTTCTGCTTTTTCTTCCTGTGGAATCTTGACCTCACCATCGATTCCTATCCGATCCAGATCAACTGCTACCGTATAAGAATAATAAGATCTGTGGATCTCGCTCTGTGCAATCGCATTATTCTGCCCGCAGCGGCTTGCCAGGCCCATATTCGTAAGAAACTCCAGATCACTTTGATAGGGTTCCAGCGCAACCGCATTGCTTAATCTTACCACCGCGCTCCTTGTAAAAGCGCCTCCTGCCTGAGTCTCTTTTTTTGCAACCGTTTTCATATAGCCAAACAAATCAATTTCCGGATAATCTTTTATCGTCGCAGAGGGTGCAAACTGAACGACTCCACTTTTTCCATCCACCGGAGTGTTGTCCCATTTTAACTGCTGCACAATATTGTATCTCATTGCCTGTCTGGAAATATAAGAATACTGTTCATAATTGCCCCGGGTCATTTTTTTCAGAGTTGTAATGTTTCCTACGCCTTCTCCATAGTTTGCGCTTTCAGCCAAAAATACAACCGTAAAAGTCAATCCTTCGTTTTTCATCATTCATTACCTCCCTCAGTATTTTCCTGATCCTTTTTCGCTTCATAGCAGCCTTCCAGCCCCATAACAAACGCGTATCCATAATCCATAAACACATCCTGATCTTCCAACATTTGAATAAATCCCTGTGGAATCAACAATTGCTCGGATGAACCGTATGAATTGTATAGTCTCAATACAATATCCATAAACTTGTCTGTATTTTTAACAGACAGGGCATTGATCAGCTGGTACACGGTTCCACGCAGACATTCTCCTGAATTTGTTCCTTTTATTTTTAAAATCGCTTTTCTCAAATCTGCCCCACAGTTCTTCATACTCCAATAATTCATTGTAACCTTCTCCCCTTTCTCTTCTTGTTTTTGAACCAGATTCATGCTATGCTGCACCTTATAAACCAGACCTGCCCAGAATCCGGTATTCCCCGTTTTCAAATCCTCTTTCAAGAGGATATTCAAGAGTCCGTACTGATTCCGAAGCTGGATCAGATTCAAAACCACTTTTTCATGAACGTTTACAGAATCATCTCCTATTTTTACATCTGGAAACTTTCCCAGTAATTTCAGTGCGGTTATTGTATTTTTCTCCGCCATTATCTTTAAGGCTTTAGATGGAATATTACAAAGATAATAATGATCTTCCGGACGCACTCCTCGAAGAATCACCTGCGTATTGGAAAGTTCTTTTACATTCTCATTGATTACAGTATTCAAAATCCCACCAAACCAGGCAGAAATACTTTGCTTCTCCTTTCTCTCTATCTCGTTACTTGCATCTCTGGTTTTAGAATTGGCTTCTAACAACTGTGAAATATCTCGATTTGTATTTATAAACACAAATTTATTTACATACAATTGAAAGCCCAACGGACTCAATGCATACAGAAAAGCGCATACCGGGCAGATAAAAGCATCTACTTTACAGTTCCAGAAGGCTGATTTTTTTCTTGAAAGGTCGTCAGCCATTTCGTTCATAAAAGCAATAGAAACCTTTTCCTTCGCTTTCATTGGCAAGCCACAATCAATACACAGATCTTTAGCTTTTTGATGATCGTTCTTCCAGTAAGTTCTCATAGGTTCTGAAAACTCTTTTTCAAACACTTCCCACATGTCTTTATCTTTGTTTTTCCGTGCCAAAAAACATTTGTTACCCCAAAAACAGTTGATATGTGTATAAACAATGCTTTTCATGATAAAAGTTTCCCTGCATAATGGCTGCTGAATGAAGGCTTTCAGTTCCAGCAGGCGTTCTTCCAGCTTTTCTTTTGGAAATTTGTCATTCAACTTTTCAGCTTTTAACTTCAAGTAAATTTCCGGCTGTTCTATTTTATCCTTAATGTTGTCATAGCCCGCCTGATAGCTGCTGGAAAGCAGTTTATTGATAAATTTCAAGTCTTCTTTTTCACGCTTTTCCGGCTTCCATTTGTCATTTTTTATTTTCTCCAGACAAAGGTCTATTCTATCCAGAATCCCCTGATAGGTCGTAAAAGGTCCGAAATACTGGATAAACGCCCGAAAATATAAATCTGTCCAGTCCACTTTTTCTGCAAACTCAGAAGAAAGCCAGAGTTCCTGTCCATTTTCTGAAATTCCAAAATCTTTGTTTTCTTCTGCTTCTGCTGTATCCAACAGATATTTCAATCCGACAATACCGGCATTTTTCAGGAAATCACCCATGGTGATTTTATATTTTTCCAATCGCTTTCTGCCTCCCTTCTTTTACCAGATGATATCCCATAATCCGTGTCCTTCTGAACGCCTCGAACCTAGGGCAGATGCATATAAGAAGTTCAAGAGCTCAGGACTACCGGTTAATTTGAGGATTCCGATGGTTGCATCTATCGGTCTTCTCCATACCCGTGCTACAATTTTCTTGGCCTTTACAGGAGTAACAGAGAAATTCTCCATTGATAAAGGAAGTCCCTGCTTCTCCAAAAAGAATTTTACATTCTCCCTTATCACTTCTGAGAATTCCGAATCTTCCCAAGTATAATAATGATCCTTATTGTCTTCTGAATTATGTCTTCTCGCAATCAAAGAGCTTTTCAACTTTACAATCACTTCTGAATCCATAATATCCGGGAGCTCCTGAATCCGAATCTCTTTCAGCGTCATAGAATTATGATTCATCGGATAGGGCTCTCTCAGCATAAGCCGAAATGCATTATAAAACTGTAATAACTCCTTCATATCCGGGTCTGAAAACGTCACTGAAAAATAATTCTCATCCAGCAGGATTTTATCTTTGGTGAACTTCGCCCCAGGATAATAGCAGGACCAGGAATACATTTTTATAATGGATTTCTTTTTGTTGTATAACTGGTCAAACCATTCCGGTGAAACTCTCTGCACGCCTGCTTTCAGAAAGCTTACTATCACGCAATCTACATCTAGGGGAAGTTCCGGCGATTCTAGGGTAAATTTTAATTGAAAGCGTGTCATATTTTTTCCTCCTTTCCGTATGCTAAATTGATGTGTTGATTTTGTTATAGCATGATATTTAGCTTGCGTCAATAGTTTTTTAAATATTATTGTCTTATAGGTATGTTTTTTAGATTTCAAAATTTTGTTTGCATGTTGTTCTATTTTTGAATATAATCATAACGTAAGTACATTTTGGAATGTAAATATAAGGCAATATTATTTAATAGAAACATTTTGGAACTAAAAAAGGTACTGCTTGATCATTCAACTCTTGATCAAAGCAGTACCTTTTTCATTACTTATTTTGGTTCTTATTTTGGTTGTTTCTTATACATCACCACATACCAGCAAGCCATATGTGCCAACGCCGTGATCGTCCAGGTGATCGGATAGGACAGGTACAGCGTAAACAGGGAGCGATGCCACTGAAATACTGTGAAAATCCAGACAACACGGAGACCGCAGGCTCCGATCAGGGAAACGATCATGGGGAGGAAGGAGTAGCCCATTCCTCTCATGCTTCCCACCATGACATCCATGAGGCCGCAGAGGAAATACGGGGCGCAGATGAGATGCATTCGGTTGAGGCCGTACTGGATGACCTCCGGGTCGGAAGAGTAAATGCCAAGAAGCTGCTGGCCGAAGAAAACGAAGCCGTTTCCGAGGACCAGGCCAACCACACTGACAAGAATCAGGCAGATACCTAAGATCTTTTTCATGCGCTGTCGGTTTCCTGCTCCCATGTTCTGACTGGTAAAGCTTAAGTTTGTCTGGTATACCGAGTTCATGGAGGTATACACAAAGCCTTCCAGGTTTCCGGCAGCTGTGTTTCCGGCCATGGCGATGGCTCCGAAAGAGTTTACCGAGGACTGGATCAGCACGTTGGAGATAGAGAAAATAGCTCCCTGCAGTCCTGCCGGAAGACCGATCCTGGCAATGTTCAGCAGTTTATCCTTGTGGATGGCCAGCTTGTGAAGTTCCAGGCGGCACATGCCATCCAGTCCCATCAGGCATTTTAAGACCATGCCCGCGGAAATAACCTGGGAAATCACAGTGGCTGTCGCCACTCCTGCCACTCCCATCTTGAAAATGATCACAAAGATCAGGTTCAGAATCACGTTCACCACACCGGAAATCAAAAGATAATAAAGTGGGCGCTTGGTATCTCCGATGGCTCTTAAAATAGCCGCACCAAAGTTATATGCCATCATGGCCGGCATGCCGATGAAATAGATCTTCATATAAAGAGCTGCCTGTCCCAGAACTTCTTCCGGTGTAGCCATAAGTTCCAGCAGAGGTCTGGAAAACAGGACTCCGGCCACGATAAGGATCACGCCGCTCACCAGGCTTAAAAGAACAGATGTATGTACCGTATCGCTGACATCTTCCTCATTTCGGGCTCCGTACCCCTGGGCCGTCAGTACGTTGGTGCCGATGGAAAGGCCCATGAACACATTGACCAAAAGGTTGATCAGTGCACTGGCAGCCGTGGGCTCCACCAGTGCACTGGTGGAGCCCACGGCTGCCAGTGCGTGGGCTCCGGAAAAGCGCCCCACCACCACAATATCCGCCGCATTGAAAAGCAGCTGCAGCACACCGGAAAGCATCAGTGGAAACGTAAATACAAGGATCTTTCCTAATAGCGGGCCGTTGCACATATCCATTTCATATGATTTTTTCAAAACTCATTCCTCCGTTTTTTCAGATCTCATGTATGCAGACCATGTAGGAGTCATAATTGCAGGAAGGTTTCGGAATCAGAAGGCCGCCTCTCATCAGTGCGGTTCCTGTATACACGGTTCCGTCCACATCGTAGGAGGCGTCTTTTTTCAGGCCTTTCAGTTTCACACGAACCGGTTTGGGATTGCCGTGAAGGTCTGTGTAGATCACACTTAAGGATGCTTTTCTCTGATCCTTTGAAACATAACTCCAGGCTGTGTAGTCATGATTCTCCATGGGAGAGTTCAGTCGATAGTAGGAACCAGACTGGAAAAGCTCCCAGTTTTCATTGTATACAGTGATCTGCCGTCTGGCTTCCGCTTTATCTTCCTCAGAAAGTTTGCTGAGATCCAGCTCATAACCGAAGGAACCCTGCATTGCACAGATGCCTCTGGTCTTGAACGGCGTTACCCGGCCGTTCTGATGGTTCGGGCAAACGGACACATGGGCAGACACGGAAGACATGGGATAACCGAAGGAGGTTCCATAATGAATACGAAGTCTCTCGATGGCATCGGTGTTGTCGCTGCACCAGATCTGCGGCGCATAATACAGCATACCGGCATCGAAACGTCCGCCTCCTCCGCTGCAGCCCTCCAGCAGAAGGTCCGGATGGCGGGTCAGCATATCTTCCATCACCTCGTAAAGGCCAAGCACATATTTATGGCGGATGGCTCCCTGGCTGAGAGTAGGATCTGCAGCGCTGTATACATTATCCACACTGCGGTTCATATCCCATTTTACATAGGAAATGTTTGCACAGGAAAGAGTGTCGTCGATGAATTTCTTCATATATTCCCGTACTTCTTTTCTGGAGAGATCCAGAACCAGCTGGTTACGGCTGCGATTGGGCTCTCTTCCCGGAATCTGGAGCACCCAGTCGGGATGTGTCCGGTAAAGATCGCTGTCCTCGGAAACCATCTCCGGCTCCAGCCAGATACCAAATTTCAGACCAAGGGCATTGACGCGGTCCACCAGCTCTTTCATCGTACAGCCCAGTTTCTTCTCATTTACAAACCAGTCGCCCAGGCCGGAATTGTCATCGTTTCTTTTTCCAAACCAGCCGTCGTCCAGTACCAGCATATCGAGGCCCAGATCTGCTGCCTCTCCTGCAATTTTCAACAGTTTTTCCGCATCGAAGCCAAAATAAGTGGCCTCCCAGTTGTTTACCAGGGTCGGACGCTTTTTGTCTTTCCAGGGGCTGCGGATCAGGTTGGCATGATAAGCCTTCTGGAACTGGTCAGAGAGTACGGTCAAACCTTTTTCGCTGTAGCTCAGAGCAGCTTCCGGTGTCACAAAGGTCTCGCCCGGAGCCAGTTTCCACAGGAATTCCTCGTCGTCCAAGCCGCAGACAAGACGAATACCGTCCACCTGGTCTTTTTCCATCTGGATCTTGAAACCGCCGCTGTAGATAAAGGAAACGCCGTAAGCATTTCCGAAATCCTCGGTGGTGTCTTTGTCGCAGAGGATCACAAACGGGTTGTGGTGATGGCTGGAAGTGCCGCGGCTGCTGCTGATCTCGGTGATGCCGTGGGGCAGATTTCTGCGCTCAAACTGACGCTCACCGGCGTGTTTTCCATAGAAATGAATGAGATCCATATCGCCTTCCATGAAATCCAGGCCAAGGCTTAAGGCGCGCTTGAGCGTTACGTTTTTTCCGGAACGGTTCTCAATGGAGGCAGCCCGGGTGATGACATTTTTCTTCTCGAAAACGCCATAGAAAAGTGTCACATAGATCTCTTCCAGACGGTCCTTCAGCGTGATTTTCAAAGTCTCTACCTCTCCTGCCTCCGCCTCGAAAAGGACAGGAAGGCCCGGAAGGCTGTATTTGCCTTTTTCCAACTCATAAGAAACAAAACGGAGATCCAGCGCAGGAACCTCCCCCTCAAAACCTGCTTTCAGAGCTTTCACACGGAAATCGCCGTTTCCCTGTACCGGATATTCCAGCGGATAGTAGTCCATGGAATAGGTACGGTCCTTTTTTTCATCTCCCGGCTGCCCGGAAAAGCCTCTGTCCTCCGGCCCGATCAGATAGGAAAAATCCGTTTCGTCCGCAGGCGCCCCATAGTAAGTGCGAAGAAGAACCCCGTGATCGTCCACCTTCATCTGATAAGTGCTGTCCAAAGTCTGAAGTGTAAATAAGTTCTTCTTCTCATCAAATCTGACTGCCATTTTCCTTCTCCCTTCGCATATGTGTATAGTACTTTTATTATAGCGATTCCTGCAAAAGAAGTCTATCACTTTTTGGGACTGACGAAAAGAAAGTCCTGTGATATAATGGGGGCTGGACAAAGAATTACAAAGTAATTTCCGGAGGTGTTTTTACTTATGATAGGAGCAGTTATTCTGCAGATATTTCTGATTTTTCTCAATTCGATTTTTTCCAGCGCGGAGATCGCCATCGTCTCGCTCACCGAGGCGGATATCCACAAGCTGGAGGAGGACGGCGACCGCCGGGCCAAAAAGCTGGAACGGATTACCAAACAGCCGACTCGTTTTCTCGTGACGATCCAGGCAGCCGTGACCATCATCAGTTTTCTGGTCAGTGCCCTGGCGGCGGATGCTTTTGCCGGACCTCTGGTAAAGGCCTTGAAGAACTCCGGACTTTCGCTTTCCGAGCAGATTCTTCATCCGTTGGCTTTGATCCTTATCACGCTGGTTCTCGCCTATTTTACGATGGTTTTTGGAAAAATGATTCCACAGAAGCGGGCCGTGAAAAAGGCAGATTCCACCGCTCTTCATATGTCCGGTCTTCTCTATCTGACTTCGGTCATCCTCACGCCGCTGGTCTCTCTCCTAACGATTTCCAGCAATCTGGTGCTCCGTCTTTTCGGCATCGATCCTTATGAAAATGAGGAACAGGTCACGGAGGAGGAAATCCGCATGATGCTCGTGGAAGGCACAGAACAGGGAACGATTCCCGAGGAGGAGCACGAGCTGATTCAGCATGTGTTTGATTTCAACGATATTACGGTGGAAAAGATCTGCACCCACCGGCCCGATATTGTCTGGCTTTCTCTCGATGATGACAGCACCGTCTGGGAAAAGACCATCAAGGAGAGCCGGCACACCCATTATCTGATCTGCCAGGAAAATCTCGACAATGTAGTAGCCGTTCTCGACACCCGCGATTATTTCCGCGCTCCCCAGCGCACCCGCAAATACATCATGGAAAACCTGGCTGACAAGCCTTCTTTCGTTCCGGAGAGCATGAAGGCAAACACGATGTTCCGGCAGATGAAAGAAAGCCGCCAGTATTTCAACGTCATCGTCAATGAGTACGGCGGTGTCTGCGGTATCATCACCCTGCACGATATCATGGAGGCTCTGGTAGGCGACCTGGACGATCAGGAGGAAGCTGCAAAGCCCGAGGATATCGTCAAAGTCGCCGAGCGAGAATGGAAAATTCAGGGTTCCGCTTCCCTGGAAGAGGTCGAGGAAGAGCTCCAGGTAGAACTTCCCCACGACGGCTCAGAAACCTTCAACGGTTTTATCTGCGGCCTCACCGGCCGGATCCCCAGAGACGGCGAAAGCTTCCGCTGCAGCTGCGGCCCGCTCCATATCCATGTTCTGGATGTGAAGCATCACATGGTGGTAGAAGGGATTGTGACGAAAGAAGCGGAGAAGGCTGTGGAAGAAGAAAAATAAAAGAAGAACCGGCAGTTCGGAAAGGTTTGACTGCCGGTTCTTATATTTTGTAAAGATTTATACTCATATCCTTTGCCTGTTTTATCATCAAATTTCAGAACATTTTTAGAGCGATCTTTAGAGCGAAATTTGCGAACAAATTTGCGAAAATAAAAAAAGAACCGGAAACACTGTAAATTCAATGTTTCCGGCGCCCCTGCCAAGGAGTCGATGCGACAAGATTTGAACTTGCGACCTCTGCGTCCCGAACGCAGCGCTCTACCAAGCTGAGCCACGCATCGCTGATTCGATGTATATTATAGCATCAAATCTCCTTGATTTCAAGCCATTTTTTCAATAATCTTGAACTTTTGTAACAGTTCCTTTTATTTTCCTGCCAGGAAATCGCGGACTTCGAGAAGGTCGTCGAAGATCCGGTGGGCTTTTTCTTCCATTTCCCCGGTCGGAGGCAGGAGGTCGGGCACCATGAGGGGCTTCATTCCTGCTGAGAAGGCGGAACGGATGCCGTTGTAGGAATCTTCCACGGCGTAGGCTTCTTTGGGGTCGATGCCCAGTTTTTCGCAGGCTTTCAGGTAAATTTCCGGGTCCGGTTTGCTGTGGGTGATCTGGTCGCCGCCGGTGATGGCCTGGAAATAATCCACAAGACCGGCGTCGGTGAGCTCCTGTACTACGATATCATGGGCAGTAGAGGAGGCAAGACCTACCACGGCTCCCTGCTCTTTCAGCCAGGAAAGCAGTTCCCGCGCGCCTTTTTTTACAGGGATTCCCTCTTCTCTCTCGATCCTGAGAAAACCTTCCCGGGCATCCTTGTCAAAAGCTTCCACAGGGAAATCTTCGCCCAGCTGCTCATGAAAAACTTTCCGCATATGTTGTTTGTTTGCGCCGATGCAGGGTATCAGCAGAGCATCTACGTCCTGAATGTTATATTTTCCGGCGCAGGCATGCCAGGCCCTCCGGCAAATAGCCTCCGTATCAAAAATGACTCCATCCATATCAAAAACTACTGCTATCATTTTTCTGCCTCCTCTAATTTTCCATAATACCAGCCGGTGACGCCGCGTTTCCGCACCATCGTTCCTTCCGGCGTTTTCTGCAGGATCGACACCCGGTCGCCTTTTTTCAGTGGGATCTGGTAATCCGTGTACTCCCAGCAGGTGTTCGGCGCTCCTTTTACCGGCGGTTCTTCCAGGAAACCATTATAGATTTTGAGCTGATATCCTGTTTTTACATGCTCCGCCAGGGAAAAGACCGGACCGGGTTCCAGAATTTTAAGCTCACTCTCATAATAGCGGATGTTGATCGAGGAAGCTCCTGCTTCCTGATCTTCCAGGACAACTGCCTCCGGGAAATCATCCACGCTCTCCCAGGTCGTTTTTTCTGAATAGAGATCCGGAATGATCAGGGCGTTGAGCTGGTCATCCCGCTTGATCCCGCAGCCGCCGTCGATGGCAATAATCTTCTGTTCCTCGCTGATATAGGGCGCAGAGGACTCGATATCCGACCGGTAAAGGCACACGGGCCAGTGGCCGACGACCACATATTTGTCAAAATGTTTTCCCTGATTGATAAAATTGTCATTTTTCAAAAGCTGAAAGGGCGGAAGGTGAAAATTATCCTCCAGTTTTTCGTGAACGAGACCGCCATGCACAAAGGTAAACGCTGGTGTCACCAGAATCGTGGGAAGTTCTTTCATAAAGGTGAGCTCCTTCTGAAACTTGGCAAGCACCGCTTCTCTTGCCGCCGGAATCTCCTCCGGCGTTTTCACCGACACGCCTGCCTCCCGACAGAGATCCTGAAAAAAGGTGGCTTTCCAGTACTGACGCATCCGTTCGTTCGTCTCATAAAGCTCCTGATCCAGGCTTCCATCCTCTGTGAGCAGCATCTGGATTCTCCAGAGGTCCACGTTTCCCATCATGGGGTAGACCGTATATTTCTCGCAAAGTTCCATGATGTAGCGGATGGTATTCAGGCTTTCCGGGCCTTTTTCGATCATATCGCCGACAATGATTAAAATGTCTTTTTCGCTGAAATCTACTTTTTTCAAAAGTTTTTCCAGCCAGGCGCGGTGCCCGTGAATATCACTGATCACGATGGTTCGGCGGTTATGCTCCGGCTGAGTCAAGAACTGCACTTTTGTCTCAAATTCCATGCTTTGTTCCCTTTCTACAGATACTTTTTAATTCCCTGTATTTCCTCTTTGTAAACGCAGTATTTTGCGGTGGGATCCTGAAGGATTTTCTCCAGCTCTTCCAGGTCGATCCAGAAAACTTCATCCACTTCTTCTTTCTGGAGATGAAGTTTCGTGAGGTCCACCGTTTTTTCATAAAGATAAACCGCTGCACGCTCCCTGTCAATAACTTTCTGGCCGTGGAATTCTGTTTCCACGCTTCGGGTAATGAAAAAGCAGAAGCGAAGATCTCCTTTTTCTGCCCGGATACCGAGTTCTTCGTAGAGTTCCCGATAGGCCGCAGAGTCGTAATCATCGCCTGCATCGAGATGACCTGCGGAGGAAATGTCGCAGTAGCCGGGGAAATTGTCTTTGTCCTGGCTGCGTTTCTGGATCAGGAGGCGGCATTTTCCCTCCGGCGTGCGGTCCGCCACCCACATATGAACGGTTCCGTGCCAGTCGCCGTCCCGGTGGACGAGACTCCTAAGCTTTACCTCGCCGGTGAGATTTCCGTCCTCCCGGCGGACGTCGAAAAATTCTCCGGCTTTTTCCACCTGGATTGTGGGAAGGTATTTGTCAAAATCGGTGCGCTCACAGACGGCGGTACCGGGTTTCGTGAGGGAACCGGCGGCAGCGGCCTGGGCGGAGCGGAGGAGGGAGCGCATGAAAGTGGGATCGCCGGCTTTCTGCACAGCTGGGGTTTCGGAGCGTTTTTCTCCTTTCAGGTGGTGTTCGTGGAAAGCCAGGCAGAAACCGGCCACCAGTGAATCGCCTGCTCCCTGAAGACCGCGGACTTTCACGTCCGGCGCCGGGGAGTAGAGAGCTTCTTTTTCTCCAATCAGAAGGGCTCCATCCGGACCGAGGGAAACGCAGACGTAGGGGATTCCACGAGCGACGATTTCCCGGGCAGCCTGAATGATCTCTTCTCTGGAATGAAATTCCCGGCCGAGGGTCGCGGAAAGCTCGTCAATATTCGGCTTGATGAGCCAGGGTTTGCCCTCAATGCCGTTGAGGAGAAGGGCTCCGGAAGCATCCAGAATTACGGGAAGATCATAGTCTTTAGCTTTTTCCAGGAGGATTTTGTAGATGTCTGCTGGAACGCCCGGGGGCACGCTTCCTGCCAGGACGAGAAGCTCTGCATCTTTGAAATGAGAGACGATGCGGTCGATCATGCGATTTACCGCGTCCTCGCTCACCGGACAGCCTTTGTCGTTGAGTTCGCTCATGGTGCGGTTGGATTCGTCGAAGATTTTGATGTTCATGCGTAGTTCGCCGGGGATTTCTTCCAGGTCATAGGGGATGGCGGACTCATCCAGGGTAGATCTGAGGTCGGAACCGCCTTTTTCGTGGGAGAAACCGAGACAGAGGGTGGAGGCACCGAGGTTTTTCAGGGCGCGGCTGACATTCAGGCCTTTGCCGCCAATTTCAGTGCGGGTGGCAGACACGGGGGTGGTGCCGCCCTCGCGGAAGTTTGAAACCGTGAGGGTGCGGTCGATGCAGGGGTTGAGGGTGACTGTAAGTATCATGATAAGAAGCTCCTTCTTATAGGTTTTTATGATTTACGCTTTAGAAAAGCGTAGGGAAACATACTTGAGGGGGCCCGCGACTCCGAGCCGCTCTCCTTTGCAAAGGGTTTCCCCGCGCTTTCCCAAAGCCCTGATTTTTAAGAAAGTATACCACACTTTCTGAAGAATCTAAGAAACTCTTTACACTTTTCTCAAACTTTCTACACAGAATGGACACATTCCTTGTGTACTATATAATCAAACAAAGCCAAACAGCTTTTTCATATAGATTCTCTTTTTCATAACTCAAGCCGGATGTCAAACGACACCCGGCCCTCCTTTTTTCAACGTATTTTTAATTCACGCAAATATTTCTTCCAGTTCCTTTTTTTCGATTCGGCGAATGACGGTCCGGCCAAGGCAGTTGCCGTCTTCTTTGCCTCCGGCGCAGTAGGCCAGAAGCAGGGCTTCTTTGGTAAAGTGCAGGGCGCAGTAACAGTAACCGCGGTCCGGCTCTTCTTCAAAGGCCACGGGGTCAGTAAAGGTCTGGCCGTTGTCTTTGCTCACTGCAATGACAAGCGGTGTTCTTCCGCCTGTGAAAAATTCTTTGTCCACTTCTCTTCCATTATAAACAGGAATCGGATTCCAAATTGCGTAGATGTTTTCGTCCCAGCCCCGTTTCATGCAGAGGGGGCTTAAGGGAGAGGTGAAACGGGACGGCTGGCTGGCTGTCCAGGTGTCGCCTCCGTCGTGGGAAAACATCTCATACTGGCGGCCAAGGTCGGTTCTGGCCCAGCCCCCGAGAATGTTGGGCGCGATCTCCAGAATACCAGGCTCCTGAAGGCCGGAATCACAGCAGGGGATTCCCGGAAGGTTGCATTTGCCTGCTGCCATTTTCCAGCTTGCCCCGTCATCGTCGGAATAGAAAAACAGAGACTCGGAGCGGGCATCTACATAGCCTTCGGCTACGGCATGGCGCGCCGCCGGAATCAGGATTCTGCCGGAAGCTAAGTGGCGAACCCGGTCATTGTTCACCACATAGTAGCCATCCTCAGGCATGCAGAGCACCCGGTCGCTCCAGGTATTTCCGCCATCGGCGGATCTTCTGAGGTACATCCGCATATGGGTATAAGTCTGGCGTACCAGATAAAAAAGACCGATATCTCCGTTTGCCATCTCCAGGAAGGAAAGTGACATGATGTTGACGGCCTTTTCGCTCTCGCAGGTCATAATCGTCTTCTCTTCGCCGAAAGTACGGCCGTCATCAGTGGAACGGAGAAGACAGATATCTGCGCTGGCGTAATCCGCATTGCTTTTTCCTTTGAATTTACTGTACGCAAACAAGATATCACTGTTTTTCAGAGTAAAAAAGGCGCCCTCGCTGTTTCGCGGATTATTTTTGGAAAGATCCGGGCGGATATCCGCGGAAATCTTTCCTAAGTTTGCTGATCTCATACTTTACCTGCCTTTCCATAACTAATTTGTAACTATCCAGAACCAGGCAGCTTTCAAGCCAAAACGCAAATCATGCTTGCATGAATGAACACTTTTGACTGAGAATTTATTTTACAAGCAGTCACATCAAAATGAGCCCTGAATAGTTACATAAATTTGATGTTGGGGTCAAAAGGTCTTTTGCCCCCAACTGATGCCTACGAATTGCTCCGCTGCAAAGCAGCTCCCGCAATTCTATAAACATTCGAAATCCGCTGATTTACTGCGTAAATCGCTGCTTTCTCATGTTTGGCGGGTCCCAAGTTCAAAAGCCTTATCATGCAAGCATGAACGGCTTTTTGACCTTTTGACCCTGGCATCATAAATTTATAAAACTTACCGGGATAGCTCTGCCTGCAGATGATACAGCGCTCCCAGCATACCTGCGTTATTCTGGTAGGCGGCCATGCAGACGGTGGTGTGTTTCCAGATCTGGGGAACCAGATATTTTTCCAGGGCAGCCTCGATCCGGGGCTTCATGTAAACTTCCTGCTCCATGATTCCGCCGCCGAGGATGATTCGCTCCGGGTTGATCACAAAACAGATGTTGGCAATTCCCATGCCGAGAAGGTCTGCCAGTCGCTCCAATTCCTCCTGGCAGATGGGATCGCCGGCCTTCGCCGCCTCAAAGATGCGGAAACCATCCCACACCTCTGCCTTTTTCCGCTCAGTCACGCGGCGAACCAATGCACTTGTAGCCGCCTCATCCTGGAAAGCGCCGGGGGCCAGATGCATATAGCCCACCTCGCAGCCGCTTCCGGAAAAACCATGGAACACCTTGCCGTCTATGAGAATGGCCCCTCCGATGCCGGTCCCCACAGTCAGGCAGACACTGATTT
>ENA-OPDD01001004-OPDD01001004.1-human-gut-metagenome-genome-assembly--contig:-NODE-1004-length-20065-cov-2.721239_pt1 | contig 20065 bp, 18 predicted proteins | sample MGYA00241574_ERZ501499 | MGnify/ENA primary metagenome ERZ501499 (study PRJEB25962, sample SAMEA2042576) | human gut metagenome | biome: human gut; feature: human-associated habitat; material: faeces...
ATATTTCTGATGTTTCAAGGAAGGCACGTTCGCACTGCCAGGTCTCCGCTCCGCTTCGGTCGGTGCTAGCGAAGGTCCACTGGACCTTCAGCACCTGGTAGTGGTACATAAGACCGTACAAAACACGTTCTAAGTACCAACCGGCGTTGAAGCACCTGCCTTGAAACATCAGAAATATTCAGCTTAATCCAAGGGAATAGACAGAATGTTCTATCCCACCTGTCTGTGAATGTCAGAGGTATTGTTTGTAAAAATAGTTTATGTAAAAACATCCGTGAGTGATAGCGATAATGTAGATGTTATATTTGATAAATTATTTTTTCTATATTTATGATAACACACATTTGTATAATAGGGATAAAAAGTTGTTGGCAGCTTGTGTGTATTTCTGGTGTTTTATGTGATATTCGGGTATAATAGATGTTATAGAATAATCGGCTTCAAGCGGGGAAGGGTGGAGTCGGGATGTGAATTGATGATGTATGATGAGAAACGAACTGGGGGCGCAGGTATGGTAGAGAAGGAAGAGTTTTATTTGAATTCAACGAATGGGGTGAATAAGCTTCATGTGATCTTGTGGCATCCGTTGGAGGAGATCAGGGCGATTGTTCAGATTTCCCATGGCATGTGTGAATATGTGGATCGTTATGACAGGTTGGCGACATTCCTGGCACAGCATGGTATGATGGTGATCGGCAATGATCATCTAGGCCATGGGGAGACGGCGAAGAGTGAAGAGGAACTGGGATATTTTCCGAAGGCGAAGGGCTCTGAGACAGTCGTGGATGACTTATATAAGGTAACGAAGTCGATCCGTGCAAGATATCCGAGAATACCGTATTTCCTTCTGGGGCATAGTATGGGATCTTTTATGGCCAGAAGATATCTGATGACTTATGGCAGCCAGCTGGATGGTGCGATACTGATGGGGACGGGTTCACAGCCGCCGGCACTGCTGAGTGCGGCGAAGACCACAGCCAACAGCCTGAGTGTTGTCAGAGGTGAACATCACCGAAGTCAGCTGATGATGAAAATGGCATTTGGCTCATATAATAAACAGTATCCGTCTGTCAGAACAGAGTATGACTGGCTGTCCCGGAATGATGCGAATGTTGACACTTATCTTGAGGATCCGTATTGCGGTTTTATGTTTACATTGAACGGTTATAAAGTTTTATTTGATGTGTTGAGCTTTATTCAGGAGCCGGCCAATATCAGCAAACTGCCGAAAGAAGTGCCGCTTTTATTTGTGGCGGGAAGTGATGATCCTGTGGGACATTTCGGTAAGGACGTGCCGGAAATCTGCAGAATTTACCGTGAGGCAGGGGTTAAGAATGTCGAAATGAAGATTTATCCCGGAGACAGACATGAAATACTCAATGAACTTGATTATGAACAGGTACAGATGGACATACTTTCCTTTATAGAAAAGCGTCTTGAGGCGCTGGAGGCATGACAGGAGGAATAGAAATGACATTTGAACGTATAGACATGGAACAGTGGCCGCGTCGGGAACACTATCGATATTATAATGAACAGATCCGCACCAGTTATGAGATGAATGTGGAGCTGGATGTGACGAAGTTGAGGAAACGTTGCCTGAAAAAGGGGATTCATTTTTATCCGGCGATGATGTATGCCATTATGTACAGCATTAACCATCATGAGAATTTCAGAATGGCCCTGGATGAAGAAGGCCATCTGGGCGTATATGATATCTGTCATCCGTCCTACACGATTTTTCACAAAGATGATGAAACATTTTCAGATATCTGGACAGAATGGAATGAGGATTTCAGCATATTTTACAAAGATGTCTGCAGAGATATGAAGCAGTATAAGGATAGCAAAGGAATTAAAGCCAAGCCGGATCGTCCGGATGCCTTTACGCCGGTATCCTGTGTACCTTGGGTTTCTTTTACATCTGTGGGACATGACACACCGGGACCGAGGCAGATGTATTTTCCGATTATTGTTTTCGGACGTTACCATGAGGTTCATGATCGCTGGATGCTGCCTTTCAGTATAATGGTCAATCATGCCGTGGCGGATGGTTATCATACTTCTATGCTGATCCATGATATACAGGAGCAGTGCAGTCATTGCAAGAAGTGGCTGAAGAAATAATAGAGAAGAACTGGCAGATGGGAGTTGTCCATCATCTGTCAGGTGCTGTGCAGAAATGCGGGCAAGATTATGGGTTTACACAGAATTTACGTAGATAAAGCTCAAAAAGTCCAAAATACACCTGAATGTAAATGAAATTTTACATTAATTTTACATGAAATGCCTTTAGCCTTTACATAGTCATCGTATAATCGGGAATGAATAGGGAAACTATTTATGAACAGATGAATGTTATGAAGACATGTAAAGGAGAAAGTTATGAGTGTATTTGATATTTTAACGATGATTGGCGGCCTTGCCCTCTTTCTGTATGGTATGGAAGTTATGGGCAACGGTCTGTCAAAGGCGTCCGGCGGACGTATGGAACGTATTCTGGAGAAGATGACAGACAACATTTTCAAGGCTGTACTGTTAGGCGCCGGTGTAACAGCTGTCATCCAGTCATCGTCAGCCACAACGGTTATGGTTGTTGGCTTTGTTAATTCCGGTATTATGAAGCTGTCTCAGGCAGTTGGTGTTATTATGGGTGCCAATATCGGTACAACCGTGACATCATGGCTTTTGAGTCTGACAGGTATTCAGGGGGACAATTTTATTCTGACATTGATGAAGCCGTCCTCTTTTTCACCGATTCTGGCCGTAATCGGCGTCGGATTTCTGATGTTTTCCAAGAATGAGAAGAAAAAGGATATAGGTACCATTATGATTGGTTTTACCGTGCTGATGTTTGGTATGGAAACCATGAGTGATGCGGTGAAACCACTGGCGGATGTGCCTGAATTTGCGAATATTCTACTGATGTTCAAGAACCCGCTGCTGGGTATGCTGGCAGGACTTGTTCTGACGGCAGTAATCCAGAGCTCATCGGCGTCGGTCGGTATTCTGCAGTCCTTATGTGTGACAGGAGCAGTTAGCTATGGTGCAGCTATTCCTATTATTATGGGACAGAACATCGGTACATGTGTGACGGCACTGCTGTCCAGTATCGGTGCATCCAAGAATGCAAAGCGTACAGCATTTGTCCATTTGTATTTCAATATTATCGGTACGATGATTTTTATGATTGGTTTTTATGCGCTGAATGCATTTGTCCATTTCAGTTTTATCGACAATATGGCCAATCCGGCAGGTATTGCGGTCATCCACAGTGTGTTTAATATTTTCGCAACAGTTATTTTACTTCCTTTCCACAGGGGACTTGAGAAACTGGCGATCCTTACTGTCAGAACATCTGATGAAGATGAGAAGCAGTCTGTACAGCCTGCAGAGGAAGGACAGGATATGCTGCTTCTGCTGGATGATCGTTTCATTGAGAAACCGGGTTTTGCCATGGAGAATTGTTATTCCGTTACATCTCATATGGCCGAGCTTTCCAGACAGGCATTGTTTATTGCCATGGAGCTTCTGCAGAAATATGATGAGACAAAGGCAGAGAATGTTCTGAAACTGGAGAATAAAGTGGATCATTATGAGGACCGTCTGGGTACGTATCTGATTCGACTCAGCAGTCGTGATCTGTCGGAAAAAGACAGCAAGAGTCTGTCTATGCTGCTGCACTGCATCGGGGATTTAGAGCGAATTTCCGATCATGCGGTGAACATTATGGAAAAGGCCCAGGAAATGAACGAGAAAAACCTGTCATTTTCGGATAAGGGTGCTCAGGAACTGGAAGTTTATTCCAGAGCAGTGAGAGATATTATGAATATGTCTATTGAGGCATTTAAGAATGATGATATTCATCTGGCACGTCAGGTGGAACCGCTTGAGGAAGTGATCGACTATCTGAATGATGAGTTGAAGCAGCGTCATGTCAGACGACTTCGCAGCGGCGAATGTTCTGTGGAACTTGGTTTTGTTTTATCAGATATCACGATTAATTATGAGCGAGTGGCAGACCATTGTTCCAATCTGGCCGTTGACCTTTTGAGAATCCATGAGAATGTATTTGATGTCCATGAATATCTGGAAGGCCTGAAAGAAAACAAAGATGCAGCATTCCGTGAAGCCTATCAGAAGGATAAGGCAGTTTATGCGCTGCCGCAGTCATAAGGAGGACAAAAATGGCAACAATATATATTCTTGAGGATGACCTGAATATTCAGGAAATAGAGGCTTATGCTCTGAAAAACAGCGGATATCAGACAGAAGGTTTTGATAATGCCAGAGAATTTTTTAAAAAGGTGTCGGAGAGAGTGCCGAGCCTTTTGCTGCTGGATATTATGCTTCCTGATGCGGATGGACTGGACGTTTTGAGAAAGCTCCGGTCCATGCCGGAGACAAAGAAGCTGCCGATTATTCTGGTGACAGCCAAGACATCAGAAATCGACAAGGTTAAAGGACTGGATGTAGGGGCAGATGACTATATTACCAAACCCTTTGGTATTATGGAACTGATTTCAAGAGTCAAGGCATTACTGAGAAGAAGTGCTTATGTGGAAGAAAAGAAATTTCTGACGCTGGGCAATGTATTTATGGATGATGAAAAGCATGCCGTATATGTCAGTGATCAGGTCTGTGAGCTGACCTATAAGGAATATGAGCTGCTGAAACTTCTGATGTCCAATGCAGGGATTGTGACTGCGAGAGATACGATCATGGAGCGTATCTGGGGCATTGATTTTGAGGGTGAATCGAGAACTTTGGATATGCATATCAAGACCTTGCGTAAAAAACTCGGTGAGGCCGGTTCTATGATCAAGACTGTTCGAAATGTCGGCTATATTATGTCGGATAAGGAGAATTAGAAGGCCATGCGCGGAAAAAAGATGAAGCACAAAATATATCTGCAGTTTTGTTTGATCGCGGCCCTGGCCATCCTTATTACCACAACCATTGTGACGGCACTGTTTTATCAGCGTTTTAAAGCACAGGTTTTCAGTGATGTGAGAACATACGCCTATGTTTTGACCAGTGTGGATACATATGATGAAGCAACGCTGATTCAGGAAGTGCATCAACTGGATAATCTTCGTGTCACGATTATCGACAAAGAAGGCAAAGTACTTTTGGATACCAATGCGGATATCGGCGGCATGGAAAACCACAGCAACCGTGAGGAGATCAAGGCGGCGTTTGAAACAGGTGAAGGTCAGGCTGTCCGTCAGTCTAAAACAGTGGCAAAATCTACATTTTATTATGCTGTGCGCATGAATGACGGCAATGTGCTCCGTGTGGCGACGGAGACAGGCAGTGTTCTCAGTATTGTGCAGGGAATGCTGCCGATCATCGCGGTGATGGTGGTTATTTTGTTTGTTATCTGTACATTCCTGGGACGTCTGCTGACAGACAGTCTGCTCAGACCGATTGAACAGATGGCTGAAAACATGGATTATGTCAACGAAATTGCGGTTTATCAGGAGATGGAACCATTTATTGATACGATTCGCAGACAGCATGAAGATATTTTGAAAAATGCCAGTATGCGTCAGGATTTCACAGCCAATGTATCACATGAGCTGAAAACGCCTCTGGCGGCTATTTCAGGTTACTCGGAACTGATTGAAAACGGGATGGTATCGGAAAAGGATATTGCCCGGTTTGGTGGTGAGATTCATAAGAGTGCAGATCGTCTGCTGACATTGATCAATGACACGATTCGATTGTCAGAGCTGGATGCAACGACGCAGGATGTGGTTCTGGAAACGGTAGATCTGTATCAGGCGGCGGAAAACTGTATGGATACGTTGGAGATGAGTGCGAAAAAGCATGATGTGACACTGAAGCTGGAAGGTGAGTCCTGCAAGATTCGTACAGAGAAGGGAATGGCTGATGAGGTAATCTACAATCTCTGTGACAATGCCATTCGATATAATAATAAAGGCGGAAGTGTGACCATTTCTGTCATGCCGGTGGATAATCAGATTGTACTGTCGGTCAAAGATACCGGTATTGGCATTTCCAAAGAGCATCAGGAACGCATTTTTGAACGTTTTTATCGTGTGGATAAAAGCCGGTCAAAATCTACAGGCGGAACCGGTCTTGGACTTGCCATAGTGAAACATATCGTGGCCAGAAACGGTGCACGGATGGAACTGGCCAGCGAGGTTGGAAAAGGAACAGAAATCAGGATTTATTTTGATAAGGCTGCATGATATATGCGGCCTTTTGCCGTATCAGGAGAGAAATCATATTTGTTTATAAAAAAGACAGATTATTTAGGTAAAATATGGTATGATAGGAACGTAATGCATAGATAACGATGAATAGATGAATGATAGATAGATGATGGAGGAAGAGGTATGGCAAAAAAGAAGAAGTCGGTCAAAAAAGGCCTGATCATTGGAATCAGCTCTGTTGTTGTATTGCTGGCAGCGGCCTATGCAGGTGTGGGATATTATTTCCATGACCATTTTTATCCGGGAACCGTGATTAATGAGACAAATTTTTCCCTGGGAACGGTAGAGGCGGCAGAAGCGAAGATTAAGGAGGAAGCAGAGGATTATCTGCTGGCTGTCCACGACAGAGAAGACCGGGTCTCTTATATCAGCGGATCGGATATTGATTATCATTATGAATCCGATGGCAGCATCCAGAAGATGATGGATGATCAGAACAGTATGCTGTGGCCTTTACATATAGGCAAGGAGCATTCTCATACAGTAGAGGTAAAAATGACGTATGATGAATCAAAGCTGGTGACATTGGTTGAAGCCATGGATTGTTTTAAGGAAGAGAACATTGTTAAGCCGGAAGATGCCTATTTGAAGTATACAGAGAATGGTTATGAGATTGTCCCTGAGAAGCAAGGAAGTCAGCCTCTTGAGGAGCAGATTATGTTGGATGTAAAGGCGGCCATTGACAGCCGTCAGTCTGTCTTACGGCTGAGCGACAACGACTACGTTCAGCCGTCAGTGACATCAGATGATCCAAAATTGCAGGAGAAGCTCCAGGTAACAGAGAAATACAAGAATATGTCGATCACTTATGAGATAGAAGGCTCAGAGCAGGTTCTGGACGGCACGACCATTTTGTCATGGCTGACGATTAATGATGATCTGTCTGTTACGGTGGATTCCGATATGGCGGCCTCTTATGCACAGCAATTGGCTTCCAAGTATAATACATATGCGGCAACAAGGTCCTTCGAAACAACTGCAGGGGATACAGTCAAAATCGGCGGCGGTGATTACGGCTGGGTTATTAATAAGAAAGGGGAGGCTGCACAGATTGTTGAGGATATCAAGAATGGTGAATCTGTGACAAGAGAACCGAAATACGAGCAGAGAGCTTTTGTGGAAGGCGCAGATGATATCGGCAATACATACATAGAAATTGACTATACAAATCAGCATCTCTGGTATTACAAAGATGGCTCTCTTGTGGTAGATTCAGATATTGTTTCGGGTAATCTTAATAACGGCAATGGTTCACCGGACGGTGTTTTCAAGGTTATCAGCAGACAGAGTCCGGCGACATTGAAGGGCGAAGATTATGAATCAGACGTTACGTATTTCATGCCGTTTGCTTACAATGTGGGGTTGCATGACGCAAGCTGGAGAAGCTCTTTTGGCGGCAGTATCTATAAGAATGGCGGTTCACATGGCTGTATCAATTTGCCATATGATGCAGCGGACACGATTTATAAGAATGTTGAGCTTGGTACACCGGTGGTTGCTTATTACCGGGAGGATGTGAAATTGACTTCCAATAATGCTAAGGTTTCCAATGCATATTCTTACAGCAGTAAATAACAGGAGGGAAGATACATGTACTTTCTAATTGGTCTGGGAATCATCGTAATTATTGTCTATGGCAATATGCTTTATGATCGAATCAAGACAAAGAAGAATAAAGATACGACAGATGTCGAGAAGTCTGCAGGTACAGCGGATAACCATTTTGCTGAGCAAAAGGAGACGAAAGGTCAGAAGACTGAAATCAATAGGCAGGCGCCGGATCAGGATCAATCCGGGAGCATGGTCAAAACAGCAGCGAATATTGCTTTTTCAGGCCCAACGCTGACACAGATGATTGCGGATGATCTGAAACAGAAGAAGCATATATTCGGCCTGCCGTTAACTTTGTGTGAAGAGCGGGGAGACGGTCAGCTGATCGCTTTGGATCGTGAGGACAATATTTATGTCATTGAGACTGTTCAGAGGGCAGATTATGAGGAGTTTTATCTGCAGATATTGGATGATATGGCGGTTCAGAGAAAACGTATTCAGAAAAATGCAGCAGACAGGAAAGTCTATGCAGTTGTGTGTGTGACAACTTTGCCTGAAACATTGAAATTGGCAGCAGAAAAGGACAATGCGATTCGAATTTTCAGTTATGAATTGAATTTTCGAAATGTCATGTAGAAAAATGTTGCTAAATTGTTAATTAAAAATCTTAAAAAACTCTAAAATCTATTGCGAAAATATTACAAATATATTACACTTAGCGGGTGCCGTGTGAAAACGGCAGCTTGGGATTTGTTTTCAAATCCGGAATATTAAATTTTGCGAGGTTTTTAGAGAATGAAGAAATGGATGCTTTTGCTGAGTCTGGTGTTGATGATCGTCATTGTAAACTGCGGTCAGGCTCAGGCGGCAGAGGAAACAGCCACGAAAGATATTACTTTTGAAGAATTGAATGATGAAAATGTATTTATCAAACAGTCAAGACGGGGAACCTGTACACTGGCGTCTTCGGCCATGATTATGCGCAGGGCGGCAATGCTGGCAGGTTTTGAGAACTGGGAAGATATTACGGAGAGCAGTGTAGGGAGCGTTGCATGGAGAGAAGGCGTCGGTATTTCATGGACATTTACGTATGATGGTGTGACTATGACGCATGATTATGTGTCTTCTGTGGAGGATCTGAAGAAACTGTTGGAAGAACATCCGGAAGGAATTGTTGCCTATGATTCCAATAAGCCTCATGCCATTGCGCTGACGGACTATGATGCAGAGACAGATACTTTCTACTGCAGCGATCCTGCTGAGTGCTGTGCGAAAGCGAGAGTGCCGGTTTCAGAGGCGATTATTTCACTGGAGAATGTGGATGTGGTCTGGTATGTGACAAGCCCATCGAATCTGAGTGCACCGGTTATGGCTGCTGCAGAAGCGAATGAGGCGGAAGAGAATACAGAAGCACAGTCAGTGATTCCGGAAATCGAAACAGCACCAGTGACAAGTCTTGACAATTTGAGTCGTACAGAATTGAAACTGGAGATGAACTAAATGATTAAGATGATACTGGCCATTGGCCATATTAATTACGATAAATTTCTGAACAATATGCTGGAGATGGCCAAACAGCATCCGGAGCAGATGGGCGGTATGAAACTGCCGCCGTTTACGGCTCAGATGATTAAAATGCTGCCTGCTCGTAAGAAGAATGAAATGGTTGCCCAGGCATTAAACAGCAGTAAAGGCAAAGTGGAGCCTCAGATTGAACAGCTTCTGGCTCCGATTACAGGTCCGATCCAGCTGAAGAATTTTGATATTCAGTGCGGCGGTAAGCGGGATGCGGATGAAGTGACTTTGACGGTGGAATTTGCAGGTTATGACTGCGGGTATGTGGCAGATCACATATTGCCGTTTTACTATATGGAAGCAACAGCACCGGCATTTCTTGGTCCGGAATATAATGGACCGACGGACCTTGCGTCTGTGCAGGCTTATATTAAGGCTCAGGATTATAAGAAAGCACAGTTCCTTATTGCAAAGAGCATGAGCGTCAATAAAGCCTACATTATGAACTTGCTGCAGGACAAAGCGAAGCTGGCAGAGATTGAACTGCAGGTGAATAATTTACGATTGATGATAAAATAAAAAGAAATAGCATCTACTTTAGAGGTATCATATCAATGGGGATGCTATTTCTTCTTTATTTAATGAATAAAATCTTTCATGTTCGGACGGACAGTTTCTTCATAAACCAGCTCGGCCATGCAAGTAGCGAAATACTTACGATTGGCGATAAGCAGCTTCTTCTCATCATCGACGCCGAGTTTCTCAGCCAGCCAGTCTTTCATCTGGGCTTTTAATTCGGCGCGTTCCGGTTCATACTGGAAATCGTCTGTCTTCTTGCCTTCCCATGCAGCAATACGTGTACGAAGTTCTTTTTTATAAATATCTTTCATCAGGTCCATTATGTAATCCCCCTATTTTATAGATTCCATATTCAAAATGCATGGCACTTTAAATGTTTATCAATATACATATCTATTTTAATATGAATATTCTGATAATGAAAGATATATTTGTATTTTTTTGAAAAATCTTTCGATAACAGATATTATATGGTATGATGGAATCTGTAGTTTGAAAGCAGATGATTTTTGATATAGAAATAGATCATGTAATCGGAGGATGAAAATGGTTATTAAAGAAATGGTACATATTACCCCATATCATTTGGACAGGATGCTGCATATCTACCTTCCGGATGATTACGAGGAAAGCGAAGCGCGATATCCGGTCATGTATATGTATGATGGGCACAATCTTTTTTATAATGAGGACGCTACCTACGGTAAATCCTGGGGACTGCAGGAATTTATGAGGCAGTGGGAGAACCAGCTGATCATTGTCGGTATTGAATGCAATCATGAGGGCAACAAGCGTCTGGAGGAGTTTTCGCCCTATGATTTCAAGGATTTTGACGGACAAAGGATTCATGGAACGGGCAAAGTCTTTATGCAGTGGGTGGTCGATGAGCTGAAACCGCTGATCGATACGCATTTCAGAACAAAACCAGAGCGGGAATATACCGGTATCGGCGGCAGCTCCATGGGCGGATTGATGGCTTATTATACAGTTGTGGCCCATAATGATGTTTTTTCAAAGGCAGCTTGTATTTCAAGTGCGGTCGGATTTTGTTATGATGCCATGCGGGAAGAACTGACATCGGCCGGACCGCTGCTTCCTGATACCAGGGTTTATATGAGCTGGGGAAGTAAGGAATCAGGACGTAAACCGGGACTGGTCAAATATACTTGCACGAATCTGGAGTTCAGTCATCTGTTGGTAGAGCGGGGAGCCGTGACGTATCCGTATCTTCAGGCCTTTGGCGGCCATTGTGAGGCCGACTGGGAGAAGCAGAATGCAATCTATATGCCATTTCTGTGGAACGGTGTATTTGAGGATGGGATGGAATAAGGAATGAGTGCAATTTTTGCGGTGGCAGGGAAACTGGTGACACTTTTTATTTATGTTCTTGTGGGATATGTTGTCAGCAAGAGAAAGATGATCAGTGAGGGCTTTTCTGATGGTATCAGTCGGTTCTTGCTGGTGGTTACGATCCCTTGCCTTATATTGTCGACTTTTGAGACAGATTATACTTTTGAGAGGCTGGTCAAGGCTGGAGAGGTGTATGTCATCAGTTTGATCATATTTGGAGCGAGTATTCTGATCGGGTATCTGACAGCCTGGATTTTCAGGATTTCCGAAGAGTCGAAAAGCGTCTGGATTTATTCAGTGACTTTTACCAATCATGCATTTATGGGATGGGCGGTGATGGATGCCGTTTTTGGCGGAGAATCCATTTTTTATGCGACATTTGCCAATCTGGCATTTTCCACCTATGCCTATACTTATGGTGTCTGGCTCATGCGGAGTACCGGAACGGAAGCCGGAAAGAAACATTCTATGAAAGAATATATCTTAACACCGGTGAATGCAGCCATTGTTGTTGGGTTGATCATGTTTATTTTTCAGCTGCGCTTTCCGGCACCGGTGGATAATGCAGTACAGGGAATGTCATCCCTGACAACACCGATGGCCATGCTTTATGTAGGAACGATTCTGACAAAAAGCAGCATCAAAGATGTTTTCAGTGACTGGAGAACTTATGCCTGTTCTTTTGTAAGGTTGGTGTTGATTCCGTTGTTGGTGCTGATGATTGCAAGGCCGCTGATTCATGACCCGATGATTTACGGAGTGCTTGTGATTGGACATGCCATGCCGGTGGCGGGTTTCTGTGCGATTTTTGCAGGAGAATACGGCAATGATGTGGTGCTGGCGTCGAAATTTATATTTATTACAACGCTGCTATGTATTATTACGATTCCGATATTCGTGATGCTGCTGTAATTTTTTTAAAGAACATTCTTGCTTTGCAGAATATGCTGCATAGAAGGATAAAAACTCAAGGCTGTCGGAGAAATCCGGCAGCCTTTGCTATCTGGTTGGATATATTATGGGATGCCGGGCGAAATACCCGACATCCCATGTTTAGAATGAGGAGTTATCAGATTTCAATCTTGGCGCCAAGCAGTTTGACGAATTCTGCAAGAATCGCTGTATCGCCAGGCCAAGCAGGTGCTGTAACGAGCTGAGCAGCTTCATCAACAACAGCCTGGTCTGCAGGAACTTCAACATATGTACCGCCTGCAAGGGTGATATCAGGGCCGACAGCCGGATAAGCAGTCGCTTTCACGCCTTTAAGAACGCCGGCAGCAGTCAGAATCTGCGGGCCGTGGCAAATGGAAGCAACAGGTTTCTTAGCTGCGAAAAATTCCTGAACGATTTCAATGACTCTTGGATTCAGACGAATATACTCAGGAGCACGGCCGCCTGTAATAAAGAGACCAACATAATCAGCAGTATTTACTGTATCAAAATCAGCAGTTAATGCGAAATTGTGTCCCGGCTTTTCGGTGTAAGTCTGGTCACCAAGGAAATCATGAACGGCTGTCTTAACAACGTCACCGGCTTTCTTATCCGGGCAGACAGCATCAACCTGATAGCCGAGCATGGACAGTGCCTGGAAAGGAACCATTGTCTCATAATCTTCAGTAAAATCACCACAAAGCATTAAAATTTTCTTAGCCATAAAGAAACCTCCTTCAACATTTGTTGAGATAATATAGGTGCAAAATGTATTGACTGCTTAAAATTAATTCATGAAATGTCACATAATTATGCATCTGCTAAATATTATATCATATTATTCCATGGAAAATGATTAAATATTTATAAAAATATTGGTGATAAGAAAAAGGCATCCTGCCGTTCGGATGCCTTTTCTTAAGAGAGAGGATTGTTATGTTCTAATCTTTTTCTGGCTATAAGGCTTTCTCAACCTTATGCCAATACTATACACGAAAGTTCTAAAAATACAATAGCTAATTATTAATAAAGTATAAAGTATTTCTGAGATTTTAGAAAATTGCATCTAAAAAATTTGGAGGAAGTGATAGAGGATGACAGAAGATGAGAAGTTTATGAAAGCAGCGCTGGCGCAGGCGAAGAAAGCGGCGGCCATTGATGAAGTCCCGATTGGCTGTGTGATCGTCTATGAAGGGAAGATCATTGCCCGGGGATATAATAAGCGCAACAAGGAGAAGAATACCCTGTCCCATGCGGAGATGAATGCTATTCGCAAGGCCAGCAAATATCTGGGAGACTGGCGCCTGGAGGGATGCACGATGTATATTACACTGGAACCCTGTCCGATGTGTGCCGGAGCAATTGTTCAGGCCCGTGTGGACAGAGTGGTGATCGGCAGTATGAATGCCAAAGCAGGCTGCGCAGGTTCTGTGTTGAATGTGCTTCAGGAGAAAAGGTTTAATCATCAGGTAGAATTGACGAAGGATGTGCTGCATGAAGAGTGTTCATCCATGCTCAGCGGATTTTTCCGTGAATTGCGAGAGAGAAGAAAGAAGGAAAAAGAGAAATGTATTTAGCAGATTATCATATGCATTCTAAATATTCTTTTGATGGTTCAGAAGAACTGGATACGATCTGTCAGACGGCGATCAGGAGAGGACTGTCGGAAATTGCGATCACAGACCATATGGATATTTATACAGGGCTGCCTTACGATGAGCAGATGAATTTTGAAGTGCCCGGCGGTGAACAGCATCATATGGATGTTTCAGGGTTGTATGCCGGACTTGTTCAGATGAAGGAAAAGTATGCTGGTCAATTGAAGGTGCGCATCGGTGCAGAGCTTGGACAGCCTCAGGTGAATCCGGAAGCGGCGGCGCTTTTTATCCGGGATTACGGTGATGTGTTGGATTTTGTCATCGGTTCTATCCATAATATGGAAAAAGATCTGGATGTCTATTATTATGATTTTACCAAAATCGATGTGGCGAAAATGTATGATCATTATGTGGACTGGCTGCTGAAATTATCGGAAATGGGCGATTTTGATGTGATGGGGCATCTGACCTATCCGCTGCGCTATATGTTTGAGCGTAATCAACTGCGTCTTGATCTGAGACCTTATGAGGAGAAATTCCGTCAGCTGTTTAAGAATCTGACAGAGAAGGGACGGGGCATTGAGTTGAATGTTTCCGGATATTATAAGGCCATGCAGGATGCCATGCCGCCGATGTCGATTTTGAAGTTATACCGGGAATGCTGCGGTGAGATTATTACCATAGGCAGTGACGCCCACAAAGCAGAATATATCGGCTTTTATCAGAAGGAAGCCCATGAAATGCTGGAAACGGCCGGGTTCAGATATCTGACGGTCTTTGAGCATAGGAAGCCGGAATTCATTAAACTGTAGGGTTGGAATCCGAAAGGAGCGGGCTATGGCAGACTGAATGGATGAAAGATGTCAATATATTTTTGAGGTTGACTTTGAGCAGCTATGAGTACATTAGACAAAGAGAGTCGAATGAAAACTATTGCATGAAATGCTTTCATGAGTTACAATGGTGAACAGAACCATAAATTCGTTAGCTTATACTAAGAATGCGGACGGATAAGATGAGGAGGACACGAAGATGTTTAAAATCAACGATAATTATCTTAAATTACCAGGCAGCTATCTGTTTTCAACAATCGCGAAGAAAGTAGCTGCATATAAGGAAGCTAATCCGGAGAAGAAAGACCAGATCATCAGCCTTGGTATCGGCGATGTGACACTGCCATTGGCACCGGCTGTTATTGCAAGACTGCACAGCGCAGTTGATGAAATGGCTGTTAAGGAGACATTTAAGGGCTATGCACCTGATCTGGGTTATGAATTTCTGAGAAGCGCGATTGCACAGCATGATTACAAGGCTCGCGGCGTTGATATTGCCATTGATGAAATCTTTATCAGTGATGGTGCCAAGAGCGATTCCGGCAATATCGGGGATATTTTTTCAGTTGATAACCGTATTGCGGTATGTGACCCGGTTTACCCTGTTTATGTTGATACGAACGTTATGGCAGGCAGAGCAGGGGATTACAATTCTGCAACAGAGAGATTTTCCAATGTGATCTATATGCCTTGCACAGAGGAGAATGGCTTTGCACCGGAACTGCCGGAAGAAACACCGGATATCATTTATCTTTGCTTTCCGAATAACCCGACAGGCGCAACGATTCCGAAGACAGAGCTTCAGAAATGGGTGGATTATGCCCTTGAAAAGGGTGCAGTGATCATCTATGATGCAGCTTATGAAGCCTACATTTCAGAAGATAATGTGGCCCATACGATTTATGAGTGCGACGGTGCGGACAGATGTGCCATCGAGCTTCGAAGCTTTTCCAAGAATGCAGGTTTCACAGGCACACGTCTTGGTTTCACAGTTATTCCTAAGGCGCTTAAGTGCGGCGATGTGACATTAAACAGCCTGTGGGCAAGACGTCACGGCACAAAGTTCAACGGTGCACCTTACATCATTCAGCAGGCCGGTGCAGCTGTCTATACACCGGAAGGTCAGGCTCAGACACAGGAACAGATTGCTTACTATATGAATAATGCGAAGATTATCAGAGAAGGACTTGCAGCAGCAGGATTTTCTGCTTCAGGCGGTGTGAATGCGCCATATATCTGGCTGAAGACACCGGACAAGATGACTTCATGGGAATTCTTTGATTATCTGCTGGATAAGGCGAATGTTGTGGGAACACCTGGTTCAGGCTTCGGACCAAGCGGTGAAGGTTATTTCCGTCTGACATCTTTCGGCTCTTATGAGAACACACTTGAAGCGGTTGAACGTATTAAGAAACTTAAATAATGTGCAGAAATTCGGTCGGGAAGTGCGTCTGCGCAGCAGAGCCGAATTCCGCATCAGAACTTATAGGCAAGTTCTGAATACTTATGATACAGCGGTTCAGAGATGATTTCTGAACCGCTGTGGTTTCTGATAAAGATGAAAATGCCGACAGTTAGTTCAGAAGAATTATCAATGTCGGAATGTAAAGGGGAATGAGAAATGCTGGATGAAATAGTGACGGTGGTCAAAAAATGCGGCGATATTATATTGTTCGCAGATGGTGCCGAGAGAAATGTCAGTTCCAAGGAGGGACGGGCGAATTTTGTGACAAAATATGATGTGGCGGTTCAGGCCTATCTTGAGGAGGAATTGCTGAAAATTCTGCCGGAGGCGGTATTTATCGGTGAGGAAGGAGAACACAGCAAAGCAATTGGTGAAGGTTATGCATTTATTGTGGACCCTATCGATGGAACGACCAATTTTATCAAAAATTATCACAGAAGCTGCGTGTCTGTGGGACTGGCACTTCATGGGACTATGGAAATCGGCGTTGTTTATAACCCATACAGTAATGAGATGTTTTATGCGCAGCGAGGAAAGGGAGCCTTTTTAAATGGTCAACCGCTGCATGTATCTTCTAACCGACTGGAAGAAGGACTTGTATGTTTCGGGACATCACCTTATTATGCAGAATTAATTGATCAGACCTTTGATCTGGTGAAGACACTGCATAGGGCAAGTCTGGATGTGAGACGAAGTGGTTCCGCTGCATTAGATTTGTGTGATATTGCCAGTGGACGTTGTGAATTATTCTTTGAGTGCCGTCTGTCGCCTTGGGATTATGCGGCCGGTTCATTGATCGTGCAGGAAGCCGGCGGCCGTATCAGCCGTATGGATGGTACGGGAATCTCACTTGATAAGGGGTGTTCGGTACTGGCTGGCGGACCTGCAGCATGGGAAGATTACTTTAAACTGGAAGGACATATGGAACTGTCATAATAGGCGGAAATAGTTTGGAAGATATTTTTGGAAACGATGTACTAGCAGCTGGTTTTCAGAGTTAAATTCAGGAATAGACCCAAGATGGTCGGGAGTAGCGTATGAGTAAAGTAAAGATTATAAGTGATAGTACCTGCGATCTGTCAGAAGAATTGCTGGCGCAGTTTGATGTTGCAGTTCTTCCGCATCCCATTGTCAGAGATGGCGAGCTATTGCAGGACAATGTGACCATTACCCCGGATGATATTTACAGACATTATGAGCAGACAGGCAGATTATGTACGACATCTGCGCCGAATACCTATGACTATGAGATGTGCTGGAAACCCTGGCTGGATGAAGGCTATGAGATTGTACACTTTACAATAAGTTCAGAGATGTCAACAGCCTATAATCAGGCCATGCTTGCGGCAGAGGAAACCGGGCATGTTTATCCGGTGGATTCAAGAACTCTTTCAACCGGTATCGGTTTGCTTGTACTGGAAGCCTGTGATCTGCGGGAACAGGGGCTATCAGCGGAGAAAATTGTGGCAAAAGTGCGTGAGGACGCAGATAAATGCCAGGCCAGTTTCCTTGTGGATGTCATAGAATATCTCTGGAAAGGCGGCAGATGCAGTTCTGTGGCAGCCATCGGTGCCAATATTCTGAAGTTAAAACCACGTATCGACGTATTAAACGGCAATATGCTGTCCACGAAGAAATATCGCGGCAGGACGGCGAAATGTTTTGCGGCCTATGCCGATGATATGCTGAAAGGCAAAGACAATATCAGACAGAACCGGATATTTATTACCCATTCCGGCATTGATCCGGATATTATTGAACTGATGAAAGAAAAGATTCATGAATGGCAGCCGGATATTGAGAATATTTATGTCACCCGTGCCGGAGGAACCATTTCCTGTCATTGCGGGCCGGGAACTTTGGGAATCCTTTATATGTATGAATAAAAATCAGACTGAAGATATGAATGCAGCAATTGACTGCATCGATATCTTCGGTTTTCTGTAGAAATTTAGAGTTGGACATTCAAACAGGAGATTGCTAAAAATTCTGTAAAAAAGTCGGTGAACCTCCAGGGCAGTAAAATCAAGGCTTCCAGAACAAAAACAGCATGGAAAAGTGCCGAAAACAGCCAAAAAACGGCTGAAAAGTCGGTGAACCTCCGAGCCAATTTTGACAAAAATAAAAAAGCCAGTAGAATCAAGGCTTTGCGGGAATTTGCTATGAAGAGGTTGACCGACTTTTTTGGAGAAAAAGGTTGAAAAACAGGGAAAATGGGGTATAATGAAAACAGAAAACGCAGTAAATACGGTTGTTGAACCGTACCTATGAGGGATTGAAACTATTTTTTGCTCTTTTTGACAGCACTATTGTACCAGTTGAACCGTACCTATGAGTGATTGAAACAAGACAATGTGTCTGAAGCATCTCCAAAGCATGCGCTACACCGTATCTATGAGAGATTGACACATTTTATTGCTTTCTTTCTGTATCGTTTTAAATTTATTGCGTGTTACATCGTACCTATGGGAGATGATTTCCTTTTGTTGAATTTATTGTTTTTGCATGAATATTTCGAATGCCTCAGCTCATAAAGAGTTGGGGCATTTTTGATGTACATTTCCCCATTTTTTGATATTTTAAACCGCTGGTTGAATGACAAATACTTCATCAGCGTTTATAATGATTCTTGTCAGCGGGGGACAGCGATGAAATACAGAGTATCAGAGTATCGTCTGGTCCGCTGACAAATGACAATTTCATATTTGAATATTTGAATCATGTCTGCAATCAACTCGATGAATAAAGTACGCCAGTGCTTCGAGGTGTGCGGTAAAATCTCCAATAGCCGGAAGGGTGAGGAGGTCCGGTTGACCGGAGCAGGGATACCTGCTTCGGGAGGCCGTCGGGGTTCAGTGATGAATCCCGGGGAGACGGAAACCGTCAAGGAAAACGCATATCGCAGAGATGTTCGCACTTAATTGCACGGAACTTCCGGGTGCAGCAATAGACGCCTGCGGTGCAGGAATAAGCCTAAGGGGTATCAGTGTGGCAGCTGGTATGACAGAGGTAAAGCCAATAATGCACTCTGCTTTGACGGTGGAGAAATCCGCCTATAACGGAAGTAGCCGGTGAAAGTAGCCGTATGGCAGAAACAGTTGAGGAAAAATCTGAATGGACGGTGAAATTTGCAGGTAGCCATTCCTGTGCAGGCTTGGGCGAAAGCCGGGGTAAGAAGTGAGGGGTCGCTCCCCGAAGCTCAGACTTATCTTCCTGGTGGCAGAATATAGGTGAAGGACATGGATGTACGGCGAAGGCCGGATTGCGGGTGTGATTGAGATATTCAAAAGAGGCTTCAGTTTTTGTGAGAGGACTGGAGCTTTTTCTTTGATTAAAACAAAGATTGTTAAAAAATCTGTAAAAAAAGTCGGTGAACCTCCAGGCCAGTAGAATCAAGGCTTTGCGGGAATTTTCTATGAAAAGGTTGACCGCCTTTTTTGGAGAAAAAGATTGAAAAACGGTAGAAATAAGGTATAATGAAAACATGAAACGCAGTAAACACTGTTGTTGAACCGTACCTATTAAGAGATTGAAACTCATCTGGAAAATCCCAGAAAATATCAGGCTTATTTTCCATTATGTTGAACTGTACCTATGAGAGATTGAAACATAAGTGTGCAAATATAACTGAATTTGTAATATCGAATCCGAAAAAAATGTTGAACCGTACCTATGAGAGATTGAAACTTAAGTAATGATTCTACTTCACACAGGAAGTTGTAATTGTTGAACCGTACCTACGAGTGAGCAATGTGCTCTATACACTGTAATAAATGTGGATGAAAAAGAGCGTAAACCTGAGCAATTGATGTCAGTTAGACAGATATGAATAGTTCGGGTTTTTATTTTTTTTGTTGCGTTTATGCATTGTGTATTAATCGTAAAAATCTGCCGTTACGGGAATAGATTCGGAGACGGAAAATGCTATGATAGATACATCAAGAGAGCTTGAATAAAAATCTTCATTGTCTGAGTTTTTTCGGACAGCGAGCAGATATTATA
>ENA-OPDD01001011-OPDD01001011.1-human-gut-metagenome-genome-assembly--contig:-NODE-1011-length-19943-cov-4.143302_pt1 | contig 19943 bp, 19 predicted proteins | sample MGYA00241574_ERZ501499 | MGnify/ENA primary metagenome ERZ501499 (study PRJEB25962, sample SAMEA2042576) | human gut metagenome | biome: human gut; feature: human-associated habitat; material: faeces...
CGTTCGGCGCGCCGCAAGCGGCGCGGATCTTCTCGCGCGCGGATTCGCAGTATTCATCCGTGCCGTAACCGGCGGTCTGCGCAAAATTCGTTTCGCACAGGCGCTGCAGGATGGCGGGATGCGCGCCCTCAAGATAGTCGCAGGAAAAAGAAAGACGATGCTCCATGAAAAAAGACCTCGTTTCAAAAACAGGATTGACGGTTTCTGACTGCTATTGTAGAATAAGAGAAAACATGACGCAAACGGTTATTTGAAATGAAAAACATGATATAAAATCATGGATAGGAGGGCGTATGGAAGCGGTCAAATGCGAGGCGTTCCTTGCCGCGGCAGAGCTCGGCAGCCTGACGGCCACGGCGGAGCTTTTGGGCTACACGCAGTCGGGCGTGACGCGCATGATCGGCACGCTGGAAGAAGAGCTCGGCTTTCCGCTGTTTCTTCGCAGCAAAAAGGGCGTGCAGCTCACGGAAAACGGAAAGCTCATGCTGCCGCTGCTGCGCGAGGTCGTGCGCGCGCATCACAACGCCGAGCAGCTCAGCGCGGAGATCGGCGGCGTGTCAAAGGGCTCGCTGACGATCGGCTGCTATTACAGCATTTCGGCCCTGTGGATGCCAGAGATCCTGACGGCGTTCCGCGCCCGCTATCCGGGTGTGACCGTGCGGATGCAGGAGGGCGGCAACCTCGAGATGGCGCGCTGGCTGAACGAGCGCTCGGTCGACTGCTGCTTCGGCGCGCAGATGCACGGCGATAAGTATGACTGGCTGTCGGTCTTTCGCGACGAATTGGTCGCGTGGCTGCCGCGCGGACACGAGCTGGCAGAGGCGGATGCCTTTCCGCTTATGCGCTTGCAGAACGAGCCGTTCATCCACACCTCGCCGAATCACGACACCGATCAGGACCGCCTGCTCGAGCAGCACGACCTGCACCCGCAGACCTGCTTTACGACGCGCGACGGCTTCACGACCTACAACATGGTCGAGGCGGGGCTTGGCGTCAGCTTCAACCAGCGGCTCATCTCGCGCAAGTGGAGCGGTACGGTGGCGGAGGTCCCGTTCGACCCGCCGCAGTTCGTCACGCTCGGCATCTCCGTCCCGTCGCTCAGGGAGGCCTCGCCCGCAGCGAAAAAGTTTATCGCCTGCGCCATCGGGACCGTCACGGGCGGGGAGAAGAGCCTTTGATAAGGAAAACGCTTCGCAGAAGTTCTGCGAAGCGTTTTTTGCCCAAAAGCCGTTTATTTGAGCTCGGCGGTGAAGGTGATCTTCCCGTCGTCCACGATGGCGCGGATGGAGCCGTGGTGCCCCTCGGCGATCGAGCGCGCGATGGAAAGGCCGATGCCAAAGCCGCTGCCTTTCCTGTGCGCGTCGGCGCTGGCGCTGTCGCTCACGGCCTGCGCCGGTACGATAAATAATAGTACGGCGGACACGGCAAGCAATGTGACCTTTACCTTTACAGACAGCGGCGTGACCGCTGCGGGCGAGACGGACACGGGCTACGAGATCGACGGCACAGCGCTCACGATCACGTCGAGTGGTACCTACACCGTCTCCGGCAGCTGCGCGGACGGCTCCATCAAGGTGAAAAAGGGTACGACCGGCGTGACGCTGGTGCTGGACGGCCTGACACTTACGAGTGAGAATACCGCCGCCATCACCTGCGGCAAGTCGAGCGAGGTGACCATCCTTGTTTCCAACGGTACGGAAAATTCCCTGAGCGATACCGAGCAGAACAATGACGACAACTACCCCGAAAACGAAAATGCCGAAAACGCCGTCATCAAGTGCAAGGATGGCTCGCTTGTCACCCTCTGCGGCGATGGAGAGTTGACCATCACGGCCAACGGCAAAAACGGCATCAAATCCGGCGCGACGACGGACGAGGACGGCGAAGCGTCGCTGACCATCCGCGATTTGACGCTGAATATCGATGCACCCGTCAACGACGCCATCAACGCCGAGCAGCTTTTGAATGTTGAGAGCGGCACGCTGACCATCGACGCCGCGGATGGCGCCATTCACTGCGACTTGGTGCTGAACATCGGTGCGGACGGCACGGACGGCCCCACGATCGATATCACGAATTGCTACGAGGGCCTTGAGGGCGCGGAGCTGAACGTTTGCTCCGGTGATATTACGATCAACGCCTCGGACGACTGCCTGAATGCGGCAAATTCCGACCTGACGGACTATGACTTCACGATGACAATCTCCGGCGGCACGATCGACGCCTATTCCTCCGCGGGCGACGGCTTCGACTCCAACGGTGACCTGACCATCACGGGCGGAACAGTGATCGTGTGGACGGACAACACGGCGGACAACGAGCCGCTGGATGCCGACGGCACCATCACCGTCTCAGGCGGCACGGTGCTCGCCGCGGGCGGCAGCAGCGGCATGGGCATGAACCTGGAGGCCGCGCAGCCCTGCGTCATTTACGGCTCAACGGGCTTTGGCGGCATGCCGGGCAGTACGCAGAGCAGCCTGATCGCCGCGGACGCGGATTTCACGATTGAAGACGCCGACGGCAATGCTGTGTACAGCGGCACAGCCAGATGCGGTGCGAACTTCATCCTCTTCTCGTCTGCCGATGTGGTGGCGGACAGTGCGTATACCCTCAAGGCGGGCGACAGCTCCACCGAGGGGACCGCGCAGAGCGGGACGGTTTCCACCGGCATGGGCGGCGGCTTCCCCGGCGGCGGACAGAAGCCAGACGGTGAACCGCCCAAGGGCTTTGACGGTCAGATGCCAAACGGCGAGAAGCCAGAGCTTCCCGACGGGGAAGTGCCCGAAATGCCCAGCGGCGAGCGCCCCACACCGCCCAGTGGGCAGGGAAGCCCCACTGACGGCAACGCCCCAGCGGGCGACAGTACTTCCGATACCACTCCAACTGCCTAATGGCAGAGATAAAGAAAAGCAGACGGCTCGCGCAGGCCGTCTGCTTTTTGCTGTCTGTTCGGTTTTACATCGTCTCAAAACCGACGATCACGCCGCCGCGCTCGGCATAGTAGCTGCAAAGACCACGGCAGGGACGGATCTCAATGTCTGCTTCAGGAAAGTGCTCGCGCAGCGAAGCGGCGAGCGCCCCAGCCGCCTCTGGATTTTCGGCGTGGTGGATGCGCACCTTGCCGCCGTGGTAGTCAGCTTCCAGAAGCTTCTGTACTATCGCCGCGCACGTCTTTTTTTCGCCGCGGCATTTTTCAACGGGCTGGATCGTGCCCTCAAGACTTGCGGTGGCGAGGATCTGAATGCCGAGAATGCCGATGGCGCCCGCGGCGATTTTGCTGACGCGGCCGTTTTGCGCCAGATTGTGCAGGGACTTAAGACTGAAGAAGAGGTGCGTGGTGGCAAGATATTCCTGTGCCTTTTCGCAGACCACATCGAAGGGGAGGCCCTTGGCGTGCAGCTCTGCGAGCTTCTCTGCGAGCAACTGCATCTCCGGTCCCGTGCTCAGCGTGTCAAAGATGTGAATTTTGACCTCGGGATGCGACTGGAGATACACGTCGCGCGCGGCCATGGCCGAGGCACAGGTGCCGGACAGGCTGCTTGTGATGGTAATGACGAAAATCTCATCCGCGCCCTCGAACGCCTTGAGCCAGCCGTCGAGGCTGGGGCAGGCCGTGCTGGATTTGCCGTTGTGGGCCGCGAGATAGTCGAGCAGCTCGTGTGTGTCGAGCGTTTCATCGTCCACGAAGTCGCGCTCGCCGGCGCGGATGGTCATGGGCACGCTCTGATAGGTTACGCCCTCCAGCATCGTGAGGTTGGCAGAGGAGTCGGCGATCAGTTTCATCATGGGGAAGCCTCCAAAAATAATAATCGGTTATTCAAAAACCTGTTGTCAGGTGAAATTATCTTTGACTACAATACAACGATTTTCAATAACTGTCAATCGGTTTTTGGAAAACTTATTGACATTTTTTTCACCAAAGTTTAAGATGATGAAAACGCAGTTTGAACGGAGGAGCAGCTATGGACGAAAATATGCGCAGCCGTCTGGCGGAGTCTGTCCGAAGCTTTCATATCCCGCGGCTCGGGGAGATCCCCGACGTGGGGCTGTATCTCGAACAGGTGACGCGTTATGTCAATCAATCCATCACGGGATGCGGGCTTAGTCCCATCACGGCCTCGATGGTCAGCAATTATGTTAAGCAGAAGATCATCCCCGGGCCAGAGAAAAAGGCCTACGGCGCGGAGAGCATTGCGTACCTCATCTTTGTCTCGTGCATCAAGAGCGTCGTCGCGATGGACGACATCCGCGCGCTGATCGGCATTCAGCACGAGACCTACGATCTGCCGACCGCTTATCACTACTTCTGCGAGGAATTTGAAAATCTCATCCGCTATGTCTTCGGCGCGAGCGACCATCTTGCAAGCGTCGGACAGGACGAGTCGGATGAAAAGGAACTGCTGCGCTCGGCACTTTTAAGCGTGACGCACAAGCTCTATCTCGATGCCTATCTGCGGCTGCTGAGGCAAGACGCGGAGCGCGCACAAAAGGAAACAGAGGAAGCGCAATGACCGTTGAACAGTTTGTCATGGCCTACGGCGCGGAGCAGGACCGTCTGCGCGCCCTGCTGCCGGAGGGCTTTGCCTCGCTGCGGCCGGTGCTGCGCATCAACGCGGAGGTGCGCGACGGCAAAACAGGGGCTCTCGAGTTCAACACTGCCGCGGAAAAAGCCGACAATCGCGGCTGGGTCAACATCGGCCGCTGGGACGATGTTCCCTTTACGAAGGACGGCAAAAAGACGACCTTCACGCTGCTGGAGCTGACGATCTCGTTCACCGGCGTCGGCATCGAGGGCGGCTGCCCTGCGGAAAAGGACAACGTAGGCTGCTATTACTTGAAAGACGGTACGTTTACGCTCGTGCCCGCGGAGAAGATCACAGCAAACAAGGAATTCTGCGACTGTGAATTCGCATGGCGCTTTGCAGGCGGCGCGCACGGTGTCAGCCTTGGCAAAACGCTGCCCGCCATCCCCGAAGAGGAGACGACGCACTATGAAAAGGCGGCTTTCACGGTCGAAAATGCCGCCGTCATCCCCTGCACGCAGGTGTTGGGGGCCTATCAGGTGACGTTCGAGCGCTGATTTTTGAAAAGGGCTTGCATTTTTGCCCGCGCTTTGCTATACTGCGCAATCGGGAATGAGGTTCTCCCACGGCACTGCCGAAACCGCTTTTTTGAGCTGATGACTTCTGTGATTTTGAATGGTCACAGGGGGCATCAGCTTTTTTTGTGTCTGGAGGAGGAAATTTATGTTAACTTCACTCGCACTCGTCTTTTTGGTCGGCCTTGCGCTGGCCGCGCTGTGTCAGAAGCTGAAGCTGCCGCGCATCATCGGCATGCTGGCGACGGGCATCCTGCTGGGGCCGTGCGTGCTCAACGTGCTGGACGGCTCGATTTTGTCGATCTCAGCCGACCTGCGCAAGCTCGCGCTCGTTATTATCCTGCTCAAGGCGGGACTGTCGCTCGATTTGGGCGACCTCAAAAAGGTCGGCCGTCCGGCGATCCTGATGTCGTGCCTGCCCGCAACGTGCGAGATCATCGGCTATGTGCTGCTCGCGCCGTGCTTCCTCGGCGTCACGCGCGTGGAGGCGGCGGTCATGGGCTCGGTGCTCGCGGCGGTGTCGCCCGCGGTCGTCGTGCCGCGCATGGTGCAGCTGATGGAAAGCGGCCGCGGAACGGACAAGAGCATCCCGCAGATGATCCTGGCCGGCGCATCGTGCGACGATATCTTCGTCATTGTGTTGTTTACAACGTTTCTGCACACGGCGCAGGGCGGCAGCGCCAACGCCGCGGACTTTTTGAGCATCCCTGCGTCGATCGTGCTCGGCGTTGCGCTGGGTGCGCTTGTCGGGTGGTTGCTCAGCCGCTTTTTCGAGACTGCCTATGCCCGAGCGCACTGCATCCGCAACAGCATGAAGGTCATCATCGTGCTGGGGGTCTCGCTGCTGCTCGTCGCGGCGGAGGGCTGGCTCGAGGGCATCGTGCCGGTGTCGGGCCTGCTCGCGGTCGTCAGCATGGCGTGCTTACTTAAGATGAAGTGCACGCCGTTCGTTGCCAAGCGGCTCTCTGAAAAATTCGGCAAGCTCTGGCTGGCGGCGGAGGTCATTTTGTTCGTCCTCGTCGGAGCGGCGGTCGATATCCGCTATATGGCGGGCGTGGGCCTTGCGGCGGTCGGCATGATCTTCTCGGCGCTCATTTTCCGCGCCGTGGGTGTGTGCCTTTGCCTTGTCAGAACGCCGCTCACGGCGAAAGAGAGGCTTTACTGCGTGTTTGCCTATCTTCCCAAGGCGACGGTGCAGGCGGCCATCGGCTCGGTGCCGCTTGCGGCGGGGCTGCCCTGCGGCAGCATCGTGCTGTCAGTCGCGGTGCTCGGCATCGTCATCACCGCGCCGCTCGGGGCGCTTTTGATGGACACGAGCGCGCCGAAGCTGCTGAGTAAAGCGGAGGAATAAAGAAAAGGACTTGGACGCTTTCGTCCAAGTCCTTTTCTGTTTTTATCAAGTGCTCACACGTCGAGCGCCATATTTGTGCGCTCCATTACCACCACAAGGATGGGAATGAGGATGAGCTGCAAGATGATGCCGGGGATGGCCGTCGTCACCGCGCCGGAGAGGAAGAGGGCGAGGCTGAACTCCGTGCCCTGAAGGCCCGCGAGCAGGAACTTCACAAGGCCCCACACAAGGCGGCCCGCGACCATCGCGGAGATGAGCGAGGCATAGATGCGCCAGCCTGTTTTCGGCAGCTTGCGGTACAGAAGACCGGCGATGGCGCCGTAGGTCGCCATTTCAAACGCCATGGGAATAGCGATCCAGATCGGCGGCATGCCGGACATCGAGCGCAGCAGCGGGGAGATAAAGCCGACCGCGAGTCCCCACGGCCAGCCGCACATGAAGCCGCACAGCAGCGCGGGAATGTGCATGGGACAGAGCATGGAGCCGATCTCGGGGATCTGACCGGTCAAAAACGGCAGGACCATCGCAAGGGCGAGGAAGAGCGCGGAATAGGTGAGTTTTCTCACCGGGGAAGCGGTACGGGCAGTTGCAGTGGCAGCGTTGTTCATGGTTTGTTCTCCATTCCTTCGAGCAGCGAACGGATGTGCGCCATGGCGTCGTCCAGAATGGCGGAGGACTTTTTGTCCACGCCCGCGACATACGTGCTGCATAGATTCATCGGGATGAGCACACGGTAGGCATTGCTTGACGCGACGGCGTTTGCCATGGCGGGGGAGATCTCGCCCATCAGCGCATCGGCGATCGCGATGCCGATGGGGCCGACGATGATCTGCGCGCTGCGGCAGGCCACGATGACGGGGTTTTCGCCCGTGGCCACGCGGTCAGCGCCCGCGCGGCGCATCACGTCGGAAGCGGCGCTGTTCGTACCGACCGCCATGATCTCGAGGTGCGGGAAGGACTTTTTGATGTTCTCGACCAAAGTTTTGCCGAGCTTTCCGCCCTGGCCGTCGATGACAAGGATCGTCACGGTGTTCTCTTCCTCTCTTGCGTCTTGTTTTCTGCGCGAAAACCCTTGAAAAGACAAAGAAAAGGCATCAATATTCCCCTTGCAGGGAGATTGATACCTTGGTGATACCTCGTTTGCTTTCAGGGAACGCGCGGAAGAAAAGTCAGCTTGTGCCAACGCTGCCGGCTTGTGCCGACGCAGGAATTTTAACAAAAAAGCGCAGGGCTGTCAATCCCTTGCCCCTTGCGAAAGGGGCGAAAAAGCGCTATGATAAACGAAACTTTTTGGTAAAGGAACCCCGCCGCTATGACGAATTTTACCGATATTCGCGACTTTCTGCGCGCCCACTGCGCGCGCTATCCAGAGCTGGCGCTTCAGGACGTCTTCAAGGCGCTCTATCAGAGCGCCTTTGGCTGCGAGCATCTGATCGCCGACCCGTCCGCCGCCGCAGACTATATCCGCGCCGAAGCGGCGCGAAGCGGTGACCGTATCTCCGAGCTCGTCGAGCTGCTCGGTGGCGACTACTGCCGTGTGCACCTCGGCATTTTGCAGGACGGCTTGAGCGCGGAGACGTTTGCGCGGCTCTTCGCCCTCTCTGCGCGGCATGAGGAGTGCGGGCGCGAAAAGCTCGAAGCGATGCTCACCGCCTTGCAGACAATGGCCGACGCGGGCGAGCTGCCGTTTTCTGCGCAGGAGACGGCGGAAGCTGTTGAGAGGTGGCGCAAGGACGGCTTTCCGCCGCTGCACCACTCCGAGATATTTCGGCAGAATTACGCGCCCGCGTACCGCGTCCTGCGGCGCGACTTCGCCCGCGCGCTGCCGCTGTTTGCGCGCATCGACCACCTGACGGCGGAAAGAAGCCGCGTGCTCGTCGCCATCGAGGGCGGCAGCGCCAGCGGCAAGACGACGCTCGGCGAGCTGCTGCAAAATGTTTACGGCTGCCCTGTCTTCCACATGGACGACTTTTTCCTCCGCCCCGAGCAGCGCACGGAGGCGCGCTTCACGCAGCCCGGCGGCAACGTCGACCGCGAGCGCTTTTTAGAAGAGGTGCTGATCCATCTGCGCGAGGGAAGACCCGTCGACTACCGCCGCTTCGACTGCGCGACGTTTACCATCGCCCCGCCGCAGCGGATTAAGGCGGGAACACTCAACATCGTCGAGGGCGCGTATTCCATGCACCCCGACCTCGCGCCGTACTACGATCTATCCGTTTTTCTGCCGATTTCGGCAGAAAAACAGCGCGAGCGCATCCTCAAACGGAATGCGCCCGCGCATGCAAAGCAGTTTTTCGACCGCTGGATCCCTTTCGAGCAGCGCTATTTCGACGCGCTCGATGTGCGGAACCGCTGCGATCTCGTCCTTTCGGCGGACGATTAAATGAGCGTGCCGCTCGGCGCGATGCCGAGCACATATTCGACCGCGATGGCCACAAGAACGACCAGCAGCGAGATGATGAAGCCGTGGAGCATCGGCTTTGCGCCAGACTTGCACAGCGCCGCGAAGTTCGTATTGAGGCCGATGGCGGCGAGCGCCGCGACCATCAGAAACTTGCTGATGCTCTTGAGCGTCGCGGCGAGACCGGCGGGGATGACGCCGACGCTGCACAGAATCGACATCGCGAGGAAGCCGAGAATGAACCACGGGAACACCGACTTCATATTGACCTTGACGCCATGGTCGCCGCTCTGCGCGGCGGCCTTTTTCTTGAGGTGCACGCTGATGGCGGCGAAGACCAGCACCGTCGGGATGATGGCGAGTGTGCGTGTCAGCTTGACCATCGTGGCAAAGTCGCCGGCGGCCTCGCTGAAGGCGTAGCCCGTGGCGACGACGCTCGACGTGTCGTTGACCGCCGTGCCGGCCCACAGACCGAACGCCGCGTCGGAAAGGCCCATCGCGCGGCCGAGCAGCGGGAACACGACGACCATGATCGTGTCAAAGAGGAACGTTGCCGACATGCCATAGGCGATGTCCATGTCCGTTGCCTCGATGACCGGCGCGATGGCGGCGATGGCGCTGCCGCCGCAGATACCCGTGCCCGCGTTGATGAGGCTGCTCGTCTTCCAGTCAAGCCCCAGCGCCTTGCCAATCGCATAGCCGAGGCCGAAGCACGTCGCCAGTGTGAAGAGCATGACGGTGAGCGAGAACTTGCCGACCGTCAGCACGGTCGTGATGTTCAGGCTGGCACCGAGCAGGATGATGGCGAACTTCAGAATTTTCTTCGAGGTGAATTTGATGCCGGGCTTCGTCTTGTCATTCGGCGCGTAAAAGCGGTTCACGATCATGCCGATGAACATCGCGATGACCGACGCGCCGATCAGGTGCAGCCCCACGGATTCCTCCAGCTGCTCTAAAAACTTAGCCACCACGGCGATGACGAGCGCGATGGCGCAACCGGGCAGCATTTTTTTCACAGTTTCGATGAATTTCATGTGATTTTCTCTCCTCCAATGCGTGTTGCGGGTGTATTATATCACCGACTTATGATATAATAAAATTATAAATAAGAATATGTCGATTCCTGTTTGTTATCGACAAAGGAGAGAGAATATGGACCAGCGGCTTGAGACCTTTTTGACTGTGTGCGCCACGATGAACTACCGTAAGGCGGCGGAGCAGCTGCATTTGACGCAGCCCGCCGTGACGAAACAAATTCAGGCGCTTGAAGCGCTGTACGGCGTGCGCCTTTTTACCTACGACAGCCGAAAGCTCAGAAAAACGGCGCAGGGCGAAACGCTTGAGATCTACGCCATCAGCCAGCGCTATCAGGACGAGGAGCTGCGCCGCGCGCTCAAACGGCAGGAGAAGACGAGCCTTCGCATCGGCGCGACGAAGTCCATCGGCGACTATATCCTGCTGCCGCAGATCATCCGCTTTTTGAAAGAACCGGACAACGAGCTCTTTTTTACCGTCGACAATACGGCACACCTGCTCGCCCAGCTCGAGGGCGGTGAGCTTGACTTCGTCGTGCTCGAGGGCATTTTCGACAAGAGCCGGTACAAGAGCTTTCTGCTGCGCAACGAGCCCTACATCGGCATCTGCGCGAAAGATCACCCGTTTTCGGGCTGTGAGGTGCCGATGGATGAGCTCTTTTCCGAGCGGCTCATCCTGCGCGAGCCTGGCTCCGGTACGCGAAAGATTTTAGAGCGAGAGCTCATGCAGTGCGGCTACACGGTCGAGGCGTTTCGCGCGAATGTCTGCATCAGCAGCTTCAAGCTCATCCGGCATCTGGTGAGCGAGGGCTGCGGCGTGAGCTTCCTCTACGAGGCCGTCGTCAAGAATGATGCGCAGTTCGGGCATTTTTCCTGCCCGCCGCTCACGGGCGTGCACGAGCTGAACGTCGTGTGCCTCAAAAACACCAATGTGCCCGCGCTTGCGCGGCGGTTCCTTGATCTGTAAATTTGGACAATTCTGCCGATCTGCGCAAAAATGCGGGGAATTGAGCGATATGACTGCGGTTTATGGAATCAGTCAATGGAAAAATCCAACATTTTCCTATAAAATAGAGCTTGGATAAGATAGGTGATGATCGCCGCGCGATATTTTTGCTGCGCGGCGGCAAGCACGCGGTACGCCGCGAAAAAGGAGAGCAGGAACATGAGCGATATCAACGGCAGCAAGCCCACGAATTTCCCTCTCGACGAGAGTAAACTGGATTTCAAAATTCCCCGCACGGACGCTCCGCGCGAAAACGTCCTCAAGCTCGGCAGCATGATCACAAACCGCATCGGCCTCAAGGCCACGGCGGACGACCCCGAGTACTGGGGCCTTGCCGGCGTGATGACCGACGAGATGGTCGACGTCGCGCTCAAAATGGGTGTGCGCAAGCCAAAGACGACCGAGCAGTTGATGAAGCTCACCAAAATGGAGCGCGAGCCGCTCGAAAAGCTCCTGACGGAGATGGCATGGACAGGCATCATCGAGTACAACTGGGAGAACCTGGACGGCAAAAACCCCAAGCATGAAAAGCGTTGGGTGCTGCCGCTGTTCGTCCCCGGCAGCGCGGAATTTCTGAACATGCGCAAAAGCCAGATCGACGAGCATCCCGAGGTCGCGGCGTTCTTTGAGCGCATGACGATGCTCCCGCTCGAAAAGATCACGCCCATGGTGCCGCCGGGAGGCGCAGGCATCGGCATGCACGTTATCCCTGTGGAAAAGGCCATCGAGACGGAGAACGAGTCCGTTGACTTAGAGCACATCTCCTACTGGCTCAGCAAGTACGAGGGCAAGTACGCCAAGAGCATGTGCTCCTGCCGCGCTAGCCGCGCCAAGCTCGGCGAGGGCTGCGGCGACGACGCCGAAAGCTGGTGCATCGGTGTGGGCGACATGGCCGACTACATCGTCGAAACACAGCGTGGCGAATACATCACGAAGGACGAAGCGCTCGAAATTTTCAAAAAGGCCGAGGACAACGGCTTTGTCCACCAGATCACGAATATCGACGGTGAGCAGAAAATTTTCGGCATCTGCAACTGCAACGTCAATGTCTGCAACGCGCTGCGCACATCGCAGCTGTTCAACACGCCGAACCTGTCGCGCAGCGCGTATGTTGCGAGCGTCGAGAGCGAGAGCTGTGTCGCCTGCGGCCGCTGCGTCGAAAACTGCCCCGCGGGCGCGGTCAAGCTGGGACAGAAGCTCTGCACGAAGGACGGCTACATCGAATATCCCCGTCAGGAATTACCCGACGATGTCAAGTGGGGGCCGGAAAAGTGGAGCGTCGACTACCGCGACAAGAACCGCATCAACTGCTATGATACCGGCACCTCGCCGTGCAAGACGGCCTGCCCAGCGCACATCGCGGTGCAGGGCTATCTGAAGCTCGCCGCGCAGGGCAAGTACCGCGAGGCGCTGCAGCTCATCAAGCGCGAAAATCCGTTCCCCGCGGTCTGCGGCCGCATCTGCAACCGCCGCTGCGAGGATGCCTGCACGCGCGGTACGGTCGATCAGGCCGTCGCCATCGACGAGGTCAAGCGCTTCATCGCCCAGCAGGACCTGAACGCGGAAACGCGCTTTGTGCCCGAAAAGGTCATTCCGAGGGTCGACGGCGAATTTCCCGAGAAGATCGCCGTCATCGGCGGCGGCCCCGCGGGCCTGTCGTGCGCATACTATCTCGCTGAAAAGGGCTACCGCCCGACGGTGTTTGAAAGGGAAGCGCGTCCCGGCGGCATGCTGATGAACGGCATTCCGAGCTTCCGCCTCGAAAAAGACGTGGTGGATGCCGAGATCGACATCTTGCGTGAACTCGGTGTCGAGTTCCGCTGCGGCGTGGAGGTCGGAAAAGACGTGACCATCGCGCAGCTGCGCGAGCAGGGCTATCAGAGCTTCTACGTGGCCGTCGGCCTCCAGTCCGGCGGTAAGCTGAATATCCCCGGCGGCGACGCGGACGGCGTCATGGCGGGTATCGACTTTATGCGGCAGGTCAACCTGCATGAAAAGAAGACGCTTTCCGGTAAGGTCGTCGTCATCGGCGGCGGCAACATCGGCGCGGACGTTGCGCGCACGGCGGTGCGCTGCGGCGCGGAGAGCGTTGACCTCTACTGCTTAGAGGCTTACGACGATATGCCGATGGGCGAGGAAGACCGCAGCGAGTGCGAGCGCGACGGCATCACCGTCCACGCCGGCTGGGGCCAGACCGAGATCGTGGTGGAGGACGGCAAGTGCGCGGGCATCAGGTTCCGCAAGTGCACGCGCGTCAAGAACGACGAGGGCCGCTTCGCACCTGAGTTTGACGACAGTGTGAGCGAGCAGGCCGAGTGCGCGACGGTTCTCTACTGCATCGGCCAGAAGGTCGACTGGCGTGAGCTGCTCACCGGCACCGCTGTTGAGTTCAACCCCAACGGCACGGTCAAGGCAGACCCCGTCACGTATCAGACGGCGGAAAAGGATATCTTCGTCGGCGGCGACGCTTATACGGGTCAGAAATTTGCCATCGACGCCATCGCCGCGGGCAAGGAGGGCGCGATCTCGCTGCACCGTTTTGTCCAGCACGCGACGTTGACGGTCGGCCGCAACCGCCGCCAGTTCATTGAGCTCGACAAGGAGAACGCTCTGATCCCCGTCAATTACGACACAACGCCGCGCCAGCGCATCGGCTATAACGAGGCGCTGCGCAGGACGTTTAGCGACGAGCGCGTCGCGTTCACCGAAGAGCAGATCAAAAAGGAGACCGCGCGCTGCCTTAGCTGCGGCGCGAGCATCGTCGACCCGAACAAGTGCATCGGCTGCGGCGTCTGCACGACGAAGTGCGCGTTCGACGCCATTCACCTGCACCGCGAGAGACCGGAGTGCAGCAAGATGTACGCCTGTGAGGACAAGATGAAGGCCATCCTGCCGTACATGATCAAGCGTGAGTTCAAGATCAAGCGTGCGGCGAGAAAGAGCAAGTAATGCACGAGCTGGGCATTGTCTTCCACGTCATCAAGAGCGTGGAAAAGATCGGAGAGGAAAACGGCCTGACGAACGTCGCGTCCGTGACGCTCGAGCTCGGCGAGGTGTCCGGTGCGATCCCGCACGAACTCGAAAGCTGCTGGAACTGGGCAGTCAAGAAGACCGAGCTTTTACCGGAGGCCGCGCTCAAGATCGAGACCATCCCCGCCGTTACGTACTGCGAGGGCTGCGGGCGCGACTATCCCACCGTGCAGTTTGGCCGCACCTGCCCGCACTGCGGCAGCGAAAAAACGTGGCTCAAGCAGGGCCGCGAGATCAACTTAAAGGAGATCGAGGCGATATGACAGAACCCTATAAGATCATCGAGGTGAAAGAGAGCGTCTTCGCCGACAACGACCGCGAGGCCGCACGCCTTCGCACGCAGCTCAAGCAGGACAGAACGTTTCTGCTGAACCTGATGTCCTCGCCGGGCAGCGGCAAGACGACGACGCTGCTGCGCACGCTTGAAGCGCTCAAGGATGAGCTGCACATCGGCGTGATGGAGGCAGACATCGACTCCGACGTGGACGCGAAGACTATCGCGGACGCGGGCGTCAAGTCCATCCAGCTCCACACGGGCGGCATGTGCCACCTCGATGCAAGCATGACGGAGCAGGGCCTCAAGGAGATCGGCACGAAGGACTTGGACCTCGTCGTGCTCGAAAACGTCGGCAACCTCGTCTGCCCCGCGGAGTTCGACACGGGCGCGGTCAAAAACGCGATGATCCTCTCCGTGCCGGAGGGGCACGACAAGCCGCTCAAGTACCCGCTCATCTTCACTGTGTGCGACGCGCTCATCATCAACAAGATCGACGTGTTGCCGTATTTCGACTTCGACATGGAAAAGGTCGTCGAATACGCGCACATGCGCAACCCGAAGCTCAAGATATTCCCCCTCTCCGCCAAAACCGGCGAGAGCGTGGACGCTTGGTGTAATTGGCTGCGCGAGCAGGTGCGCGCTTGGAACGGGTGAGAAAAGGGAAAGAGATGTACCGCATGGTACATCTCTTTTTGTTATGCGTCCAGCCGGAAGACCGACGGATAAATTTGCCCGTCCCTGAACTCAAGCACGCCGTAGGTCGGGCGGCGGGGATCGCCGATCGAACCGGGATTCATCATCATCGGCCGCGACGCCGCGTCCACGAGCGGCACGTGCGTGTGGCCGAAGAGCAGAATGTCGGCGTTCATCTCGAGCGCGCGGTACTGCGCGCGGAGAAGTCCGGTCTTCACCCCTAACGTGTGCCCGTGCGCGATGAGCACGCGGTGATCGTCCAGGATCAGCACGCGCTCAAGCGCTTCAAAGCGCCCGAAGTCGCAGTTGCCGGGGACCTGCTCGAGCGGCAGGCTGGGGAAAAGTTCACGCAGCTCCTCGACATCGCGCCAGCCGTCGCCAAGGTGGATGATGCCGTGCGGCTTTACGAGCTCTACCGCGCACACCATGTTGTCGACATTGCCGTGCGAGTCGGATAGTACAAGATATTTCATAGCGCTTACAGGAACTTGTCGAGCTCGCGCTCGACCTCATCCATCTTCTTGATCTGCGGCTTGTCGATGCGGTAGCCGCCCTTGACGACCATGTCGAGCTCACGCAGCGCGCTCAAATTCTGAAGAGGGTTGCCGGAGCAGACGATCAGGTCGGCCTGCTTGTCTGCCTCAATGCTGCCGGTCAGATTACCGATGCCCGCGAGCCGGGCATTGAGTTTCGTCGCGCTGTAGAGCGCGAACGCGGGCGTCACGCCGCAGTATTTGACGAAATAGTGCAGCTCGCGCCACATGTCGTAATGTGTGATGTACGGGCAGCCGACGTCCGTGCCGAGACCGACTGGCACGCCCGCGGCGAGGTTTGCCTTTGCGAGCGCGACGATGCCGTCGAAGACGATTTTGCCGTTTTCCTGCTGCTCATACGTCGCGTGCGAAATGCTGCGGTCGAAGAGCGCGTAGGGCAGGGCGGGGGAAATGGTCGAAATTTGGAACGCCTTGCGCTGCTTGAAGAGTGCGATCATTTCATCGCTTGGCTGCGCGCCATGCTCGATGGAGTCGACGCCGTTTTGCAGTGCAGCCATCACGCCCTCAGGGCTCTCAACGTGCGCCGCGACGATCATGCCGAGCGAATGTGCCTTGTCGCACGCGGCCTTGACAAGCTCGGGCTGCATGCGCAGCACGCCCGGCTCGCCCACGACTTCGGCGTCCAGCACGCCGCCGGTGATCATCAGCTTGATGAGGTCGGGCTTTTCGGCGGCGATCTTTTCGACGAGCGCCGCGGCCTCTTCGGCGGAGTGCGCCTCGTAGGCGAGCGAACCCGCCATGTGCCCGCCGGGGACGGAGACCGCCATGTTCGACGCCAGCACGCGCGGGGCAAGAATTTTGCCCGCCGCGGCGAGGTCGCGAATTTTCGTGTCGTAATCGGCGACGCCGCCGACTGTGCGGATGGTCGTGACGCCGGAGAGCAGCTCGGTTTTGGCGTAGCCCTCGCACATGTTGACGCCGATCCTGTTCGTCAGCGCGCAGGAGGTGATGAGCTTGACGAGCTTTTTGGGGTCGCTCGCCTTCTTTTTCGGCTTGCCCGAGGCGGGCAGGTGCACGTGCATGTTGATGAGACCCGGCAGCACATATTTTCCGCCGAGGTCGACTGCCTCATAGCCTGCGGGGATATGCTGTGCGTCGACGATCTCATTGATTTTCTCGCCGTCGATGCAGACGGCCTTGCCCGTCTGAGGCTCCATGTGCTCAGAGCCGTCGAGAAGCACGCAGTTTGTCAATGCGTACTTTTTGTCGTTGTGGTACATCGGAGTGTGCGCCTTTCCTGTTATCGAATCTGGCCGCTGCCGGTGATGACGTATTTATAGGTGCTCAGCTCGTCGAGCCCCATCGGGCCGCGCGCGTGGAGCTTCTGCGTCGAAATGCCCATCTCGCAGCCGAGGCCGAACTCCCCGCCGTCGGTGAAGCGGGTGGAGACGTTGACGTACACCGCCGCGCTGTCGACCTCGTCGACAAAGCGGTCGGCCGCGGCTTGGTTCTCGGTCACGATGCAATCGCTGTGGTGCGTCGAGTGATGCTGGACATGCGCGATGGCCGCATCCAGATCATCTACGACCGCGACGGCGAGAATGTAATCGAGAAATTCCGTGTCGAAGTCGTCATACCCGGCGGGGATTCCCCTGCCCCGCCCCTCCATGGCCTTGGGGTCCAGCCGCCGCGGCTTCGTCGAGCCGCAGCTCGACGGGGACAAGGCCCGCTTCCCTACGCTTGTCGACAAGCGCGGCCTTGAGCTTGGGGAGAAATTCCTTTGCAATGTCGCGGTGGACAAGGCAGACCTCCTCCGCGTTGCACACGGACGGGCGGCTCGTCTTGGCGTTTTCGATGATCTTTACCGCCATGTTGAGGTCAGCGTCCCTGTCGACGTACACATGGCAGATGCCCGTGCCGGTCTCGATGCAGGGAACGCTTGCATTTTCCACGCACGCGCGGATGAGCCCCTTGCCGCCGCGGGGGATCAGCAGGTCGACAAGGCCGTCCGCCGTCATCAATACCTGCGCGCTCGCATGCGTTGTATCCTCAACGATGTTGACAATGTCGGAATCGCCGCCGACGGACTCAACGCCCGCCTTGAGCGCCGTGACGATAGCGTGAGAGGAGCGATAGGCCTCCTTGCCGCTGCGCAGCATGCAGACGTTGCCGCTCTTGATGCACAGCGCCGCGGCGTCCGACGTGACGTTCGGGCGGCTCTCGTAGATGATGGCGACCAGACCGAGCGGCACCTGCCGCTTGGTGATGGTCATACCATTGGGGCGCTTGAACTGCGCGAGCGCGCGGCCCACGTGGTCGGGCAGCGCCGCGGCAGCGCGGATGCCCTCGGCCATCGCGTGGATGCGGCTCTCCGTCAGGGCGAGACGGTCGAGCATCACGTCAGAGATCGCGCCCTTTGCCGCCTCCATGTCCTTGGCATTTTCGCGCAGGATATCTTCGCTGTTGGCCTCAAGGCTCTCCGCCATCGCGAGCAGCAGCCGGTCCTTCTCCTCGGCGCTTGCGCTGCGGATGCTGCCCCAGGCAGCTTTTGTGCGTTCCAGAAGTTCGATCGTTGTCATGCTTCATCCCTCTTTGCCAAAAATCTTGTGCCCACGCGCTTGCCCGCGGCCACATCGTAGAGTACCTCGGGCGACTGGCCGTTGGCGATGACCATTTCGCAGCCTGCTGCCGTCGCCATCTGCGCGGCGCGGAGCTTGGTCGCCATGCCGCCGGTGCCGAGGTTCGAACCGCTGCCCCCGCCGAGCGAAATGATGTGCTCGTCGATCTTTTCCACCGTGTCGATGAGCTTCGCGTCGGGGTTCTTGCGCGGGTCTCCGTCGAAGAGCCCGTCGATGTCCGAAAGCAGAATGAGGAGGTCCGCCTGGATCGTCACGGCCACGATGGCAGAGAGCGTATCGTTGTCGCCGATACCGAACTCCTCGGTGGAGATGGTGTCGTTCTCGTTGATGACCGGCAGCGCGCCAAGCTCTAAAAGCCGCGCGAGCGTGTTGTGGAAGTTCTGCTTGCGCACGCCGCCCTCTTCGATATCCGGTGCGGTGATGAGCAGCTGTGCCACGGTGTGGTTATACTCGGTGAAGAGCTTGTCGTAAATGTACATCAACTCGCACTGGCCGACAGCGGCGGAGGCCTGCTTCGTCGGCACGTCTTTCGGCCGTTCGCTCAGGTTGAGCTTGCCAAAGCCCATGGCGATGGCGCCAGAGGAGACGAGGATGATCTCGTGTCCCATATTTTTAAGGTCGCTTAAAACCTTGCACAGCTTTTCCATACGCTGGATGTTCAGCCGCCCCGTGGGGTGTGCCAGCGTGGATGTGCCGACCTTGACGACAATTCTCATATCGTGATCCCTCCGATCAAAGCGGGCGCGCGATGCGCGCGGACGCCGGAATTTGCCCATTATTATACCGCGCCGATTTGCATTTTGCACTCTTTTTTTGCAAATTTTGCACCGTAATGACACAGTAAAGTGAAAAAGCACAGGCGCGCGAAAGCGCGCCTGTGCTTTTTTGTGAGATTCTGCTTAAAACGGCTTTTTCGCGACCTCTAAGATCACGTCGAGCATGCCTTGGATCTGCGGGGTGATGACCTTGTTGCGGTGATAAAGCACCTGCCGCCACTGGCTCATCTGACAGTCGGCCACAGGGATGATGGCAAGGTTGCCCTTGTGAATGCTCATCTTTGCCGTGTAGCGCGGCAGCACGGAGAGATACTCTGGATTCTCGCGGATGAGCTTGAGCGCGAGCGTGTCGCTCTCGAGCTCCAAAAACGGCTCGACACTTAGATCCTGACGGGCAAGCTCGCGGTCGAACTGGTCGCGGTAGGGGTTGCCGTGGTTCATCAGGATGAACGGGTGCGACACAAGGTCGGCAAGGTGCACATCATCGCGGGCAGAGAGCGGGTTTTCCGTGTTCGTCACGATGACGACGTCCTCCTGCGCTTCAAAGACTTTGACAAACTGCGTGTCGAAGATCTGCTCATCGAGCGTGTAGATGATGTCGAGCTCATTCTTGACGAGCATTTCGGTGATGGAGGCGATATTGCCCGCGTGCAGGCTGATCTGCACGTGCGGAAAGCGCTCGTGGTAGAGCGGCACGATGTTAGAGAACGAGGCGGTGAGCAGCGAATTGAGCGTGCCGACGCGCACGGTGCCGCTCAGCTCGGAATCCGACGAGGCAAAGGCGCTGGCACGCGCGATGGCGCTCACCACGTCGCGCGCGTAGGAGACAAAGTCCTTGCCGTACTGCGTGATGGAGACCGTTTTGCCGATGCGGTCAAAGAGCTGCACGCCCAGCTCGCGCTCGAGCTGCTGGATCTGCACCGTGACGGCGGACTGGGAATAATCCAGAGCTTCCGCCGCACGGGAGAAGCTCTTGAGCTCCGTGACTTTTAAGAATGTGACCAGGTTGCGGACTTCCATGGCTGTCCTCCGATTCAAATTTGTAATACATTTTCAAAAATATATTAGTGGAAATATCTTAATTTGTCAATAGACGCATTATAAAAAATAATGAGTCGGGCGAAAAAGTCGGCCGTGGACACAC
>ENA-OPDD01001023-OPDD01001023.1-human-gut-metagenome-genome-assembly--contig:-NODE-1023-length-19807-cov-2.072550_pt1 | contig 19807 bp, 22 predicted proteins | sample MGYA00241574_ERZ501499 | MGnify/ENA primary metagenome ERZ501499 (study PRJEB25962, sample SAMEA2042576) | human gut metagenome | biome: human gut; feature: human-associated habitat; material: faeces...
CTGAACAAGAAGCCTTATCTATTGTTTCCTTCAAGGATTGAGAGGCCGCTTTCCCGTTAATAAATTAAATCCCAAAATACACTGCTGAATACGCCGAAAGATCCAGCACAGCTTTCCCATCCGTAACCTTCACTTTCTTCTTCGTATACTTCTTACTTCCTCCAAATGTTACATCATCACTAGCCAGAATCACTTCCAGTTCCTTTGCATCCGTTATTGGAAGCTCATATCCTTCCTGATCCTCATTCGAGAAATTAAAGACAGCAACGATACGATCTTTTCCATCTGTTCTTTCAAAACTTCGTTGTCCTTTGCCATGCGTTCCACTTTGCTTTTTTTGAATTTTGAATAACTGCGTGTAGGTTCCGGCGGCTTTTTAAGGTTTTTGGACGGGCACCACCGTTTTGTCCCGTGTGGGTTCTGTGTTATGTAGGTTGCAAGGCCAGTAATCAGAAAATCGTCATCCGGCTTAATGCGGCGTGTGTTTGGGCGGTCGCATTTTCCCCATAATTCCTCTAACTCGTCACGGTCCACGCCGTCCCCGGATAACAGAATGTGAAAATGGGGACGTTTGTACCCGTCAAAAGCCAGGATATAAATATACTTGGCATTTTCAAGCCCTGCCTTTTTCCGGCGGCGGTTGATGCGTTTAATAAAATTCGTTATGTCTTTCTTTGCCCGGTCCACATCATCCGGCAAACAATCATCATTCCACCCAAACGTAGCCCAAATATCCCCTTTCCCAAAATTGATATTGGCAAGGCGTATTAAATACCGTCTTGCGTTTTTCTCGTTAAGGTTTTTCTGTGACGACCTGGTTTCTCTTTTCTGTTTCGTCACTGGCATATTGCTTTTATCTTTAAAGGACGGGTACACCTGGGCTTCTAACAGTGTGGTGCCACTTTTGATGTTTGTTGACTTCGTGGTGGTAGTCCTATAAAGGCACTCCACCTTTCCGTCTTTCATCAACCGTTCCAATTCCCATTCCTCTAAGTTCTCAATCTGTTTTTGGTATGCTTCCTCATAATCGTAGTCATCATAATGCCTTTTTCTCATAGTTCCCCACCTTTATGTAAAACGCCCCTTACCCTGCTGCCAGGGTGCCTTTATCTATTGCCTATGTATCAAAATAAAATATAGGTGTCTGATATGCTAATACCCATTACAAGGACGGGGAAGTGCTTCCGCTTCATTAAATTTCAATCAAAAAGTCAGTCTATTGCCATTTTGACAACTGCAAAACCCAAAACGGCCAGGCCGCCCAAAATCAGCATTGCCGCCGCTGCTACTCCAATAATTATGTAAAACATAACCCTTTTCCACCTTTCTTTTCTATATATAGTAGAAAGTGCTTTTATTTTTCTATATGTTGTGCTATACTGACTTTGTTAGTTCCAACCCGGTTGTTTTGGTTCCCCACCTTGCAACCGGGTTTCGCTTTTTCTTTTTACGCTTCCGGCAATTCTCCAAACATTTTTTCGTAAATGTCCGTTGCATGTCTCATTAAAAGGCTCTTTGCTTCCTCTTCCTGGATGGCTTCCCCATACGTGCTATAATCTTCCTCATGGGTTAAAAGCCAATTTCCTTTTGCAGATTTCCATAATTCGCACGGATATGTCCGGCCAACCTCTTTTCCCGGATACATAGAACGGGTTAAAAAAGTATCTACCCGGTACCACTTTCTAACCTCTGCCACTTTTTCCATCTTCTCGGTGTTATACTTCATGCCCTTAATTACAAATTCCATTTTCTTCCTCGCATTTCCAGTAATATTCATTGATAATCAGCATTTCTTTGGATGCAATCAGCGTTACACCCAACGGGACCGTGAAAAGTGCTATGGTTGCATCCCCGTCCAATAATTTGACTGCTACCACGGTAAGGATAAGCACCGCCACCCCATGTAACTTTTGGGTAATGAAATACCTTTTTCTTTCTCGCTTTTCCCTTAATGCCTTTTTTCTCTTTCTTTCACGCTCTTTGGCATCCATGTAGCCCATGGCATAGGCGTGTTCTATCATTGCCGTACATGCTTCCCGGCTGACCGTCTGTAATTCTGCTACCATGTTAAGTTCCTCGCTTTCCTTACTGGCTTACCTTGTACTTATCCACAATATCCACAATCTGGTCCATAATAACTTCTAATTCTTCAACCCTCATGGCCTTATCATCAATATAGAAGTCTGCATAAATCTTTCTTGTGTCATTTTCCCACATGGCCGTCTGTTCTGGCAATGGTGCATTTATGGCATCAAATACAATCCCTTGAGCCTTGCACCATTCCACCGCCGCTTCTAAGTCTTTCCCGGCTCTGCTTGTCCAGAGGATAACTTTATGCCCCTGGGCTTTTAACAGTTTTACGGCCGCCACAATCTTTGGCTTTGCTTCTATGATTTCCGGGAACCTGGTAATGGCAAGGGTGTCGTCAAAATCTACCGCATAAACCGCCATACTATCCCACCTTTCCCGTTTCCATGCCAGAATTATCCATTGCCTGGTGTCCTGCTTCCGCCTGGCTCATTTCATATTTCAGTAACATGGCCGCCACTTGTACCATTTCACAAGCGGCATCAATAGCCTGGTTGTAAATCGCCGTTGGGCTTGTTTCCTTTTCCAGGAAAGGAGCAATTTCCCGGCCCCGTACCCGGTCCCATAATACGCCCATGGAAGATTTCACATTGTCCATGGCTTCCTGGGCTTCCTCTACCTCTTCCAACGTCACGGCGTACCCCTCATGGGTGGAAGCAAATAACGGAAATTTTGCATTTGCCCGGTTTAACTCTGCCAGGGCGGCCGTTTCAACTTCTTTTCTTAATTCAATCATTGCCATGGTCTGTGTCCTCGCTTTCCATATCCTTTAAAACCTGGTTTGCAAATTGTTCCGCTTCGTTTTCGTCAAACTCCTGGCCCAGGCAATCCTGCATAAAGTGTTTGTATTCATGTGCCAGGGTTTCTATAATGCTTGTTTCCTTGTCTGGTATCTCTTCCGCAAGGTAAATACTCTTTTCAGACGGAATGTAACAACCAAATCCTTTTGGCCGTCTGGGCTTTCGATACAGTCAAATCCCTCTGCAATATGTAAATATACTTTTTCTTTTACAGAATGGTTTTCTTCCAGGTATTTAATTGCCCGGTTGATGGCATCATTGCAAATTACAATCATTCTTCCTTGTCCTCACTTTCCTGGACTCGTTCCCCTGCTGCCTGGCTTTTCTTCTCCGGGGTGTAATTGCTTCCGTCCTCACATTCCTTACATTTGTCGGCATCACATTTCAGTCCCGTATGATGGCCGCATGTGTCACAACTCCAACAATCCACGGCCTGGCCCTTACTCTCTTTCGGTTCCACTGCTGCCGCCTGGTCTTTCTTACTTCCAAAATCCATACGCACGGTAATAGGCGGCATTTTCGCCATGGCTCCCATAGTCTTTTCCATTTCTTCAAACGCCGCTTTTATCTGCTCCCGGTGTTCTTCCTGGTTTACTTTTATAGTCCGCAATTCCTCAATACGGTTTTGGGCAAGTGTATCAATAAGGCGGTGTAAGGATGCGGTGGTACTCTCCACGCCGTTTTCTTTCATCCAGGCTTCAAAAATCGTAACCACCGCCCCGGTAATCTGCTCATATTCTGCATGAAAACCCGTGCTTTCCTCTTCTGCATCCAGTGTGTTAAGAAACTCCGGCTTTTTCCCGGTAATCATTGCCTGGATATAAAAGCCCGGCACGTCTGCTTTTACTGCATTGCCAATCAGTTCCGCCTTGGTCGCTTCTCTCATAAGGTTGTAATATTCCGTGTGCTTCATGTCCACGGTGCCATCACTTGTAAATCCATCCATAAATCCCATACTTTTATCCTCGCTTTCTTATCTGTAAATTGGTGTAGTGAAATGATAAAGCGGCTTTTCCGTTTCCACCGCTTCCCGGTTCTTATAAATCATAAGTGTAAAACGGTCCTGGCCCTCGTCATCCAGTCCCCGGTGTGTTATTGCTTCAAATCCAAAACGTGCGTTTAATTTTGCCCCCTGCACGGTGGCGGTCAATTTGGCAATCTCACGGCCGCCCAGTGTTACGCCCTCGGCGTGTAACTGCTGCCATTTCTTAAATGTCTTTTTGAGATATTCTAAAAAATCCGGCTCCACAATTCCGTTGGTTGGTGTCATGTTCTTTTCCATCCTCTTTTCCTCGCTTTCCCGGTCCTCTGACCGTTTACCCAGGCATGCCGCCTGGAAATCTTTTTATAATGTGCCAATATGGCTTTTACTTCCGGCATGTCTAAAACTTTTACTTCCACTTTCAATTCCGCCATAGTCTACCGCCTTTCAAATCTTACCCTGCTGCATCCGCTCATAATAAAACATGTACTGCTGCATAATTCCGGCGGTGCCTGGGTACTTATGGACCGGGAAATGTCCGTGGTAATGGTTTTCTTCTATTCTGGAAATCCATGTGTCCCGTGGAAACGCTTCTGTAAAATGCAATCCAAAAAGGCAAATACAATTTGCAACCTTGGGGCCAATCCCCAGAAATCCCGTTAAGGTCTTGTATGCTTCCTCACGGTCTGCGGCCGCTCCGGCATCTGTCCGACCCTGGTGGTTTCTTGCCGCTTCAATCAGATATTCCGCCCGGTAATATGCCCCCAATGCTTCCAATTCCTCTTTGGGTGCATTGGCTATGGCTTCCGGGGTTGGGAATGCATAAACCAGGCTTCCGTTATACGGGATGCCCCGGCCGTATACTTGGCAAAGTCTTTCAATGGTTCCCTTTATCCTGGGGATGTTATTTCTTTGACTGATAATAAAAGACGCTATGGTTTCCCACGGGTCCTGCCGTAAAATGCGGATGCCTTGGGCGGCTTGTCCTGCTGCCATTAAATATTCATCCCTTGGGTCAATGCTCTTTATGATTTTTCCATAATCTTCGGAAAGGTCAAAATACTGTTTCCAGGTATTTGTAAAATCCTCTTCGCTACAATCCAGGCGGAACGCACCGCCGCCCAACTGTGAAATGGTAACAACCTTGTCTTTATGTATAACCAAATAGGCATTTTCCCTGGTTCTCTTCCAACGGAAGCATTGGCCGGAATTGGCTATTTGGTTAAGGTCAAAATTTTGTATTTCCTTTAAAATCATAGTGCCGTCCTTTCCTGCCTAAATATAAATGGTGTTGTATAGTGTCATTTGCAAATCTGAAAAAGCAAATTGCGGCGTTTCTTCCGGCTTCATGGGCGGCATCAATCCCCGTTCTTTCCATTCCTTGTGCCTTATTTCCGGCACCGGACAAAACCGTTTAACCTCTGCATCCATGACCGCTTCCAGTTCTGCATGTTCCATAAGTGCCTTGTAACCCGTGTAAATCTCTTTTCCATCCTTTACAATCCGCAAACGCTCCGATTGTTCAAATACCCCTATAAATTCCCGTAATTTCATAGCGGCACCCCGTATTTATGGAAAAATACGCACGCACACACAAAGGCAACAATCATAGCCACGCCCAGGATGCCGAAAAATACCCGGCGGCCTTTGGGGCTTTCATTGGCTCCCAGTGAATAAATAATTGCCGTCCCGGCCAGTGCCAGGTAAAGGATAGCGCCGCCGCCTATGATGATAACCATAAGGGCAATAATTCCTATTACTTCTAAATTTGTCATGCTTCGTTTTCCTCGCTTCCTCTTATTCCTCGATAAACACAAGGGCGGAATATTCTACCTCATGGCCCACAATATCTTTGCCCCTCATTTTCGGCACAACTGCCGTTTGGTACTGGGTGCATACTTGTTGAAGAAATGGGGCTTTGCTATTTCCAAATTCTGTGTTTATCTTCTCTGCCAGGCCATCCGGCGTGGTGTCTTTCAATATTTTTGCTTTCATATTCTTTCATGTACTCCCGTAACTGCTGCCGGGACGTTGCCACTTTCCTTGTGGGTACTCCTGCGGCATCCAACTTTTCTTTGATTTTCAATAACTCTTCTCGGTAAAACACTCCCATGTGACTGCCTGGTCTTGTGGTGTAGTCCAATGGCCGTGCATCCACCGCCAACAATTCCCGTAATATCTTCGCCGTTGTGGCTCCGTACTGCCGAAATACACCCGTGGCAATAAATGTTTTCTGCCACACAAACAATTTGAAACCCAGGGCCTTTTCTACTGCTTCCAGGGTGTTTTCTAAATCTGGCTCATTTATGGGTCTATAAATCCAATCCATGTTCTTCCCCATGCCTGGTTCCTCGCTTTCCGTCCTGCTGCCGCCTGGGCTTATAATGTTCTCTGTGCCACCTCTGCCCGGTAAGGCTCTCCCCCTCGTTTCAATTCATGGTAAATGGTCGCCCGGTGTACTCCTACCGCCTGGGCAATCTCCGTAACCTTTACCCCGGAATTTTTCATGGCTTCAATACGTTTTCTGTCCGCAAAGTCCAATCTTTTCCTTTCTTTTCTCATGTTTCCACCTTTCTTTCTGTTTTTCTGTAAATAAAAAAAGAGTGCCACAAGAGTTTATTTCTCTTGTAACACTCTGATTTTTCCAATAAAAAAATCAAATGCGATAGAGTTATCAACCCTTGTCGCATTTGATTTTACAACTTACCTTTTTTGTGTTATACTTAATAAACAGCCCTGAATCAGGCTTTATAAAAAACATCTTATACTATAGAAGAAAGAGGTCATTTATCTTGAAATCTCAATCTAGTCCTTCAACTGCAAATACAAATGCCGGCAATCCATTAGGCATTGCTCCAACCGGCCGCCTTCTTGCTAAATTTGCAATCCCGGCTATCATCAGCATGCTGGTCAATGCTCTCTATAATATAGTAGACCAGATTTTTATCGGTCAGGGTGTCGGCATGCTCGGAAATGCTGCCACAAACATCGCATTTCCAGTCACAACCATTTCAACTGCCGCTGCACTGCTCCTCGGAATCGGCGGTGCATCCAACTACAACCTTGAAATGGGTGCCGGAAGAGAACGAAAAGCAAGCGAGATTGCAGGAAGTGCATTATCGGCACTTGTTATTATAGGTACAGCCATTGCCGCAGCGATTTTGATCTTTTTGAAACCACTGCTTATCTTTTTTGGCGCAACAGATAATGTGATGCCTTACGCAATCGATTATGTAGGCATTATTGCTATCGGACTTCCATTCTTCACCTTGTCCGTCGGCGGCAACCACCTGATTCGTGCTGACCGCAGTCCCACTTATTCTATGGTCTGCACTCTGACCGGAGCAATCATCAACACGATCCTTGACCCACTGTTTATCTTTGGTTTCAAATGGGGAATCAAGGGCGGTGCATGGGCTACTGTCATCGGCCAGTTTATTTCTGCCATGCTGGTTGTACTTTATTTTGCAAAATTTCGCCATATGCATCTGGAAAGAAATATGTTTAAGCCTCAGCTGATCCACCTCAAAGCAATCTCTTCGCTTGGACTTGCTTCGTGCATCAACCAGATTGCAATTGGTGCTGTCCAGATTGTAATGAATAACACTCTTCGTTATTACGGAGCGTCTTCTGTTTATGGAAGTGATATCCCGATTGCATGCGTTGGGATTGTGTTAAAAGTAAATATGGTTTTTCTTGCGATCTGCATTGGAATTGCCCAGGGTGCACAGCCTATCTGGGGCTTTAACTATGGAGCTAAAAAATACGACCGTGTTCGTCAGACATATCGTTATTCTGCAACAGCATGTACGATCATTGCCACATTCTTTTTCCTGTGCTTCCAGATCTTTCCACATCAGATTATCAGCATGTTTGGCGGCGGAAGCGATCTGTACTTTAAATTCGCAGAAAATTATCTGAAGATTTTTATGCTCCTGACTTTCGCAAATGGTATCCAGCCAATGTCCTCCGGATTTTTTACTTCTATAGGAAAGGCTGTCCTCGGTATCATCATGTCTCTCACCAGACAGGTGATCTTCCTGCTTCCACTGATCATTATCTTCCCTATGCTTATGGGAATCGATGGCGTTATGTATGCAGGACCGATTGCCGACGCAGCTGCATTTGTACTGGCAGTTGTTTTTGCCCGCAGGGAACTCGGTAAAATGAAAAATGTATAATTTTCTATATTTCAAAAGAACAACAAAAGCTGTATTTCAGGTTTTCTCCTGCTAATACAGCTTTTGGCTTTAAGAATCTATTATTCACAGATATATTCTTCTATTTCTGTTACTCGGTTCCCCTTCTGTTCCTTCCATATCATAAGATACAGTTTATAATTCAGAGAATCACGCGCAATCGTAAAAGGTTCTTCTCTCAGAAGATCTGCACGAATTCCCTGGCTCTTCAACTCCCTCTGACGCTGTTTTGCTCTTTCCAATGCTTGCTGATACTTCCGTTCCACATCATCTCCAAAAAATCTTCTTGGATAATCTGCCGTTGCCTGCTGCAGTCTCTCTGACAACAGATCTACAATTCTGCTGTGCTTCGTCTGATGCAGCATAACCGCAAGTCTCTTCGCCCAGAATTTCGCAGGATGCTTTCTATAGAATTCTAACATTTTCAGCAAAGAAGCATCCTCACATTCCGCTGCCAGTTCTTTCATATAAACAATTGCTTTTTCAGAAGGTATCCAGGGATTTTCCCTGGGCACGATATATTTCTCCGGTACTGCCGGATAGCAGCAATAATTTAATGGTGGAAATTCTACAAGTGCCACCAGTTTTATTTCTTCTTCCGTGCAATATGCCTCACCAAGATAATCATATTTATCCCTGAGAATCGCAAGGCGATACTCCAATTGTCGCAAATATTCATAGTCTTTTACCCAGAAATGACCAGTATATGCATATTCATACAGATGGACTTCCAATTCCAGATCCTCAAAAAACAATGTCAGCACTGTATCATCCTGTTTTATGACAAGCACAAATCTGCCATCCTGCCTGGTCATGGATGCCTGCAGTTCTCCCTGATAATCGCTGTGATATTCCCCCGTCATACGAACATTTCGAAAAACCAGAAAGCTCTCGACCGCATCATTCATCAGATATACCAATGGAATATCCATGCTGGCTGATGCCTTATCCGATATTCTTCCCGATTCTGTCCGCATCTTCTCCGGAATGAGCAGTTCAAATTGATCCTGTTCCAGCAACTGTGCCAGTTTTTCCAAAGTTTCTTCTGTCATTTTTCTCCTAACATTCTCTAATACTTCTATTCCCTGCTTTTATATTTTACCGAAAATCAGCTGATCTGCCATTTCACATGGCTTCCATTCTCATCTTTGTTTACGAGCAACTGATCTTCAATCTCCTGCTTCAGTTCTGACACATGAGAAATAATTCCAATCAGTCTGGAACCTTCTGCCATTTCCTGCAACACACGAACCGCCTGATTGCGTGAATGTTCGTCCAGTGAACCAAAGCCCTCATCAATAAACATCATGTCCAGGTTGATTGCAGCTGAACTCTGCTGAATCTGATCCGCCATTCCAAGCGCAAGCGACAATGCCGCCATAAAGGACTCTCCACCAGAAAGAGTACGAACCTCTCGCTCCTTCCCTGTCACAGTAGAATAAACCATCAGATCAAGCCCTCTGTTCTTTCCTTCACCAGCTTTTTCCAGATCATACATACGAAGCTCAAACTGTCCTGCAGACATTTCCTGAAAGCGTCGATTCGCCGCGTATAAAATATGTTCCAGATAATACCGCTGTACATAAGTTTCCAGATCCATACGTGAGCCACTGACGTTTCCGGAAGTCATGCGGTACAGCGCATCGATCCGTGTATGTTCTTCCACGATTGTTTTTCTCTCTTCCAGCCTTCCGGAAAGTGCGTCAAAGACCTCTCTGTCATCCCTGTTATCCATTCGCAATTGGTTATAAATCTTTTCTTTTTCCTGATATTCTGTCTCTGCAGCTTCTCTCTCTTTCTGAATTTCTTCCAGAACAGGTTTCTGCTCTTCTCCAATCGCGCTCTCTGCAGAATCTTTCTGTGCCTGCGCTGCTGACTTCTTTTCATAATAAGCATTAACCGTTTTCTGAAACTCTTCTGCCGCTTCACGGCTGTACGTCTCCACAAGCTCTTTCCATTCAGATTCTGTCATCTGCTTTATTTCCATTACTTCTGTATAAGAAGTTTTTCGATCTTCCACACACTTCTTCTGTTCCGGAATCTCCTGCTGGTAACGGCTGATCAGGGTTTCTGCCTGTTTCTGCGCATTTGCGGCTTTCTTCGCTTCTGACAGAACTTTCTGATACACTTCTTCTGCCTGGTTTTTACTGCTTTCAGCCTGAAGCAGTGCCGCCCTTGCCTCTTCTTCGGTCTTAAATTCAACGGACCCTTTTACATTTTCCAGCGCGGCTTCACTTCCTGCCAGTTTTTCAACAGCAGCTTTTTCTTTCTCTGTACACTCATCATAAGTGTCCTGCAACTGTTTTTTCTGCTTTTCCATATTTTGAAGTGCTTCACGGATTTTTACCAGAAGGCGTGCACTCCTCTGTAAGTTGTTCAGTTCTTCTGCCAGCTGTTGCTTCCAGTTTTCCAGAGCATTGCTCATTTCCGTCACACTTGACTGCTCTGTTATAGAAGAAACACTTCTATGCAAACGTTCCTGGAGCTTTTGTACACTGGCAATATAGGTATCTTTTCGTGTATCGTATTCTGATCTGGCCGCCGCTGCATCCCCTGCAGCTTTTTCCTGATCTTTACGCAGTTTATCCACATTCGCCTGCATATTTTGCAGTTTTTCTTCAGAGATATCCACAGATTCCACACCTTTTTTCGCAGGATGTGGATGTTCTGTAGAACCGCACACTGGGCAGGGTTTTCCCGATTCTAATTCTGCAGCAAGAAAACCAGCCTGCGCATTCAAAAAATGTAGTCTTACTTCTTCGTATTCTGTGTTTGCATCATTATATTTTTTCGTTATATTCGCATAAATTTCTCGTGTTTTAATTGCTTTTTTGCGGCACTGTTCTGCCTGATTTCTCAAGTTCTGAACATCCACGATCTCCTTTGAAACCTCATCTGCTTCCTGCTTTTTATTCTCTGCTAGTACCAGCTTCTTATCTACTTCAGCCAGCTCTTCACTCTGTTTTTTCCACTGTGTTTCCTGCTCTTCCAGAGCCTCCTGCTGCTTTCGCACTTTCTTTGTGTTTTCTGTTGCCAGAGCACAGTTTTTCCTGTCTACTTCTGCCTGTGTATGAAGTCTCTTTATCTGTTCAAAAAGCTCCAGTGCCTTCTGGACTTTTTCCGAAATTTTACTGTAATTCTGCAATTCCTGATCACAGATCAGCTTTTTCTGTTCCTCTGCTTTTTCCGCTGTTTTCCGCGCCTCTTCCAATAGTGGCAACTGTTTTTCCTGAGTCTTTAATGATTGTTCCAATTCTGTCAGTCGTCTCTCCGCATCATTTAAGAGAACACCGGTCTCTCTGATCTCATACGCATTTCTGATACGGCTGATCAGGGCTGTTGTTTCCACTGTTTTTGCTTCATCACCGGCACATTCCTGCAGTTTCTGTTCCGCAGTTTCTAACTGATCAAACCATTTTAAAAGTGCTTCCGCCCTGGTATATAGTTCTCTTTTTTTGTCTCTGTTTTCAACTGATTTCCGATAATCTTTTTCTGCCAGATCAGTATATTTTTCCAGCCAGTCACACAGTTTTTCCACTTCTTCCAGAAGGTCAGTAAGGCGTGTCATCTCGCCCTCTTCCAGTTGTTTTTTCAACTGTTTTAGAGTCTCTGATTCATATGTTTCAGGTATACGGATCCTGCTCACTTCTCCCTGACATTGTGTTTTCAAAACTGCGATTTCTTTCTCTTTTGCACGCTTTCGATTCCCCAGTTCTGTCACAATATCCTGATACATTTCTGTATTAAAAAGCTTTCGAAAAATCACTTTTTTGTCATCTGATTTTGCACGGAGGAGATCCATAAATTCTCCCTGCGCAATCATAGCAACCTGCATAAACTGACTCTTTGTCAGGCCTACGATCTCCTGCAGTTTACGATCCGTTTCTTTTGATGGATATTCCATTCCATCCGGCATGATCAGACTTACCGAACCTGTATTTTCTTTTGGTTTACCCTTGTTTGCACCTCTTGTGATCGTTTTGAGATGTCTCGGAACACGGCGCACTGTATAGATTTCCCGTTTTTCATCACGGCCTTCCGAAAAGACAAGTTCGACATACGGTTCTGAATCAAAATCCACATACTGGCTCTGCAGAACTACGCCTTCTTTTTTGTTTAAAGAAGAGCTGGCTTCTCCATATAAAGCAAAAACGATCGCATCAAAGATCGTCGTTTTTCCCGCTCCGGTATCCCCGGTTATAAGAAAAAGATTCTGATTTACTTTCTCAAAATCAATTGTAGTTTCTTTACCATATGAGCCAAATGCCTGCATTTTTAAACGTAAAGGTTTCATTTATTTCACCCCCTGAACCGTATGTAGTACATCCTGCAAAATCATCTTTTCTTCTTCGTCCAGATCTTTCAGGAAAGAGCAGCACAGCTCATACGGATCCAGCAATTCTTCTGTCTGTAACGTTCTGGTATAATCCGTTTTCCGCTGATTTTCCCTCCGGATCTCCAGCAGATTCGGAAATGCCAGACGGATACGTTCCTGCATATCGATCACATCCAGATCCGCCTTATCTGTCAGGATCACAGTCACATAATCCTTACAGGATTCTTTCAAAACCTCATCCAGAGTTCCTTTTACAACCTTCACCTGTCGCAACGGTTCAAGCGGTAAAATTGTTGTTTTTATCTCTCCTTTTACACCCATTTCTACCATAATAATGCCTTTTTGCTGCTGTGCTTCACTCACAGAGCAGGCAAGTGGAGTTCCGCAATAACGGTATAATTCACTGCCAACTTTCATTGGTTTATGGATATGTCCAAGAGCCGCATAATCAAATTTTTCCAACACGTCTGCTGATACTTCATCGATATTTCCGACCGTACGCATCTCGGAATCCATACGTTCCACATCCTCTGCATTCTTACCGGAAGGAAGATAAAACTGGTGGCTGACAAGTACATTTCTCTCGTCTGAATTAATTTCTTCACGTCCGATCAGACGATGAAGTGTTTCATTATAAGAAAGATTGTTTCCATTCTCATCCACTCCCACAACCTGTTTCACCATAGATGGTTTTACAAACGGAAGGAGGTAAAAATTCACCTCTCCGTACGCATCATTCAGTGTTACTTTTTCGATATATTCTGTTTCCATCCTCGGCGGTTGGCCAACCATATATACATTCTGGCGAGACAAAACCTTTCGAAAACAGTCAATCCTTGGAGCGCTGTCGTGATTTCCACTGATCATCATGATTACCGCCTCTGGAGCAGCCTCTGTCAATTTTTCCAGAAAACAGTCAAATACCTCCACTGCCTCTGCCGATGGAACTGCTTTATCGTAAATATCCCCTGCGATCACAATGGCATCCGGCTTTTCCCGACCTGCCACCTCGATAACTTCCGACAAAATATATTCCTGATCTTCTCTCATGTCATGGTTCATGAGTTTTAATCCTATATGCAAGTCCGATAAATGAAAAAATTTCATAAACATATTCCTCCATCAGCCATGTTACTGTTTTCCGTAACACGGCATCTCTTCTGTATACATCATAACATCTCGATGATCTGCCTGCACCCGACGAACAGGCAATTATGAACACCTATAAAAATGGCTCTCCTGATTATCAGCCATCTGTTTCTCAGGAAAATTTGCTTAAAGAATTAAACTTAAAGCACAACCTTTGAATAAAATTTCATTGGTTGTGCTTTAATGCAAACTATTTTCTATTTCTGATTTGTTTTTTTGCCTCTTTTTCAAGATCATGAATGGTATCTAAATACGCTTGCTCGACAGGCGCAATTGTTTTCTCTTGATATTTTCGATATTCTTGTTTTGCTTTTTCAAGTGCCTGCGTATGACTAATCGTCCCACTATTTTGCAGAAGTTTTCTGTTACTCGAAGACAAAATTGTATCAAGTTGATTTATGTAGTCCTTCATATACATAGGTCTACGCTCAAGAGCGCTGATTTCAGCAAAATCGAAATATCCGGAAACAAGATTATTAAGAACTTTAAGTTCTGTTTCAGTCAAATAATTCTTAGCAATACCAATATCTTTAAGTGCCGGTATTTCACCTGCAAATGATTTCAATCCCATAAACAGTTTTTCTGCATCAGCACGCTCATATATAACTTCTGCAGCTGTATGTCCGTGAGCTGCAAAATGCAATTTATTTTGAACAATCTTAAAAAGCCTGACTGATTCCGGTGCCTTCGGATTATAATCGATACTTGTTGCATATAAATCAAGAACCTGTCTATAAAGAACTTTTTCAGAAGAACGAATATCCCTGATACGGTCAAGCAATTCTTTCCAGTAAGAACCACCACCATTTCCTTTTAAACGCTCATCATCGAGGGCAAATCCTTTTTGCATATATTCTTTTAAAATTCCTGTAGCCCAAATTCTAAACTGCGTACCACGAAGAGATTTTACACGATACCCAACAGAAATAATAACATCAAGATTATAAACTCTTGTAATATTATTCTGAGTTTTCCCCTTCATTGCACCATGAGGACTGGTTGTTGCAATTTCTGCAACAACCACTTTCTCATCTAATTCTCCTTCTGCAAAAATGTTTCTGATATGTCGGGAAATCGTAGATTTATCCCTCTGGAACAATTCTCCCATCTGTTCCTGTGACAGCCAGACAGTATCGCCATCAAAAGTTGCCTCAACTTTTGTAACTCCGTCGTCAGTTGTGTAAATAATCAATTCTGTATTAGAGTTCATGATATCTCTCCTTCAGGAACAATTCCTTGTCCAGTCACTCTTTTTGTTATTTCAATTTTTCTGTCAGCATACTCCTTGCATTATCTAGTTACTATTTTATCATTAATTAGGCATTTTCGTCAATTTAATAGAATTTTTCTATATGTGAAAATATCAAAAAAGGTGCGTCCCATCTCTGAGACTGCACCATTTCCTTTAAAACACTTTGTTATTAGCTTCAAAACAGTATTGAAGACATTATCTCTGTTCTATTTGTGTTTCTTCAGAATCCTTGTCTGCAGCGGAGCCATGACTTCACTCTCTGTTCCATAAAGCAATTCATACTCTGCCGGAACCGGAACAGCCTGTGGCTTACGCGCATAATTCTGGATGAAGAGATATTCGGTATCCTCGTTTTCTCTTACTGTTACAGAAACTCCTTCCGGAATAATCTCTATTGGAGATTTCAGACCTGCTTCTGCTGCTACTCTGCCATAGAAATCCTGGTAGAATCCAAGCTCCATGTCCGCGCATACATAATATACACGCCCTTTACCGAATGCTTTGTGTGTCAGCACCGGATATCCCTGATAGAAGTCTTCGCCATAACGCATCAGCACTTCTGCATCCGAAACCTTGACCAGTTCGCAAAGGTTTTTACAGGTATATACGTTACTGATTCCAAGATGACTTCCCGCCTCCGGAATCGCATGATTTTCTTCCCAGTCATAGAGCGCATCTGTCTCTGTGCTGCGGAGTCCCGCCACATCCATAAGCCCATATGGAGTTCCGCCAAGGAAGCATCTGTCGGTGCCGTCAACCAGTCCTGACCAGTAAGAAAGCACCAGAGTTCCGCCGTTTTCCACATAAGCACGAAGCTTTTCTTCGTATCCATCTTTGAACATATATGCCATCGGAGCCGCCAGAACTTTATAATCGGAAAGAGAATGTTCCATTGCGATCACATCCACATTCAGCCCCTGTTCTCTCAGAGCACGGTAGTTTTTCTGGACTGCTTCGCGGTAGTGCATATCTACATTTCGTGGTCCCTGCACATCAGCGATCGCCCAGTCGTTCTCACGGTCATAGAGAACAGCCGCCTGCGATCTCATGCTGGTTCCAACCGTCTCCTGGATCTGCTCAAGAGCCTCGCCAACCTCTGTTACTTCGCGGAAAACGCGGGTATCATCTCCGCCATAATGATCGATCACTGCACCATGGAACTTCTCCGAAGCTCCCTGGCTCTGGCGAAGCTGGAAATACAGCACGCTGTCAGAACCATGTGCTACAGCCTGGAGAGATGCAGCCAGATGCATTCCCGGTTTTTTAAGTTTGTTGATCGGTTTCCAGTTCGTTGCAGACGGACAGGATTCCATAAGAAGGAATGGTTCCTTCCTGATACTGCGCATCAGATCATGCTGCATTTCCGCATCAACTGCAGTAAGATATTCTTCTTTTTTGTGCCAGCTTGGATAATTATCCCAAGATACCACGTCCAGAACATCCTTGAATTTTTTGTAATCCAGACCGTCATAATCATACATCAGATTTGCTGTTACAGGCAGTTCAGAACCACCCTCGCGAATCGCATCAACCTCATTTTTAATGAAGTCGATCGTCTGGTATGTCACAAATCTCTTCCAGTCAAGCTTCAGTGCATGAAGTTCATTTTCGCCTTTAGTTGACGGACTTTCAATCTGGTCAAAGCTATTATATCTATGGCTCCAGAAAGTAGTGCACCAGCGTTTGTTAAGATTCTCGATCGTGCCGTATTTTTCTTTCAGCCATTCACGGAACTTTGCCTGGCAGAGCGGGCAGTGGCATTCTCCGCCAAACTCGTTGGAGATATGCCACAGCATAACTGCCGGATGTCTGCCAAATCTTTCAGCTAATTTCTTATCAATTGCATGAACTTTTTCTCTGTATACCGGAGAGGTAAAGCAGTGATTATGTCTGCCTCCGAAGAATCTTCTGGTTCTGTCCGGATCCATACGAAGGACTTCTTCATACTTGTCAGCCATCCATTTTGGTCTTGCCCCTGACGGAGTTGCAAGGATAGTATAGATGCCTTCTTTGTAAAGATTATTGATAATTTCCTCTAACCAGTCAAAGTTATATTTTCCTTCTTCTGGTTCAAGAACTGCCCAGGAAAAAATTCCTACTGACACAGTATTAATGTGTGCTTTTTTAAAATATTCAATGTCTTTCTGAAGGATGTCCGGGCGGTCAAGCCACTGCTCCGGATTGTAATCTCCACCATGAAGATAATGTCTGTATTTCATCTCTTTTGCCATTTTTTCGCCTCTTAAAGTCCTTTAAACACAAAGGAAAATTCCATCTTCTTGTCAGTTTTCAACAGGTATTCTTCGTGTGTACGAGCTCCCCAGCTGTCATCACCACCGATTCCCATCTGGTCTTTTGCAACACGTACAACAGTGTAATGAACCTCTGGAAGTTCATATGGATGCATTGCATTTTCCATCTCATGTGGAGTGTATGGAAGTGCTGAGAACATCATCGGGCCATTGTTTTCATCCATCTCAAAGAGCATTCCTCTTCCCTTGCGGTCGGTTACTTTTGCCCAGCGAACTTCTTCTTTTGCGCCACATTCCTGCGGTACCATATATCTTGCAATATTATCTGCAACCATATTTGCATAAATACCAAGTTTTGCACCTTTTTTACGATCAGAATAGGTCTCTGCCTCGCCAAGTCCATACCATTCCACACGGTCATAATCTGCGTTGAATTTAAAGATCACACCGAATTCCGGCATATCACCGAGTTCCTTAACAGGGTCATACGTAAGAGTTGTTTTCACTCTTCCATCACCGAAAACTTCATAAGAAAGCTTGCATTCGCTGGTCGGTGTAGTCGGCATGATGTAGGTATAATCTACTTTTACAGACTTCTCATTCACTTCTACTTCTGGCATATTTGCCGGGCCATATGCTCCCTGTCCAAAGTCTTTGTGACTCAAGTACATGCTGGCAAGTTTCCACTGTCCGTAGCGCATTCCCATAAGATTTCCACAGTCATTGTCTGTTGGTGCACGCCAGAAGTTTGGTTTCGGAATCGCCTCAATCATCTCTTTTCCGGCATATTTATAAGATACCAGACCACCGTTTAACACAGAGAAAAGTACTTCAAAGTGTGCGCCTCTGACACCGATATTGTGTGTGCTGCGGATCACTTTTACACCTTCCGGGCAGGTCTTTTTCGGTTCTTCAACCTGGTATACATACTGTCCAAAAGCTACCTCATGTCCTGCTTCTGCCCATGCTTTATCTTCTTTCAGATGGAAGGAAACAGTCACCGTATATTCGCCTGGTTTCTCTTCTTTTGCAAGCGGAAGTACATAAGTTTCTTCGCTTAATGGAGCAACTGCAGTTGCAAGAGAAGCCTTGTGGATCACTTTGCCATTCTTTGCAACAGTTACTTTGCAATCAAAAATATCTGTGCTTACAAACAGGTTTTTGTTGATGACTTTTACGCTGTCTACACTGACTTCTGCAGTGATATTCTGGTAGTTGAATTTGACTTCCTGCATCTTTGGAGAAGCATCTCTGTTTCCACCGTATGCGATACCATTTCCACTGAAGTTATAGTCTGTCGGACGTTCTCCAAAGTCGCCGCCATATGCCTGGAATTCTTTTCCATAACGGTCTTTTTTGTAGATAGACTGGTCAATATAATCCCAGATAAAGCCTCCCTGATACTTTGGTTCGGTGTCTGTCAGATCAGTATATTTGTGCATTGCACCACAGGAATTTCCCATTGCATGGGTGTATTCACAGCAGATAAACGGCTTGGAGCTGTCTTTTGCAAGGAACTCTTTGATTGCCTCTACGGATGGATACATCTGACTTTCCATGTCACTGGTATCGTTATATCTGCGGTCATGGCAGAGACCTTCATAATGAACCAGGCGAGTCGGATCTTCCTTGTGGAAGAACTGTGACATTTCAAAAATATCCTTGCCTCCGAAAGATTCATTTCCACAGGACCAGATCAGGATCGCAGGATGGTTCTTATCTCTCTGATACATAGAGTTAACACGATCCAGCATCATATCCATCCATTCCGGACGGTCACATGGTACGACTTTGCTGAAGTCACCGGTCTGTTCTGCGCTGATGTCCCAGCTTCCGTGGCTCTCCATGTTACATTCTGCGATCATGTAGATACCATATTCGTCACACAGTTCATAGATTCCGACTGCATCCGGATAATGACAGGTACGGATCGCATTGATGTTGTTCTGTTTCATGGTCACCAGGTCTTTGATCAGTTCTTCTCTGGATACCACACGGCCGGATACAGAACTGAATTCGTGACGGTTAACACCTTTGAAGACAATTCTCTTACCGTTCAGCATCATGATAGAATCTTTCATCTCAAAACGACGGAAGCCCACTCTCTGAGGGATCACTTCTGTCACCTGTCCGTTCTCATCCATCACTTCCAGTAACAGATCATATAATACAGGAGATTCTGCAGACCACAGTTCAGGATTCTCCACTTTCATCACATACTGAGACTCCTCTGCCAGTGTTTCTTCCACACTCTGCAGTTCTTTTCCGGCTTTGGATAATGTAATTTTTACTTTTCCGGCTTTTGTTGCTTTGGTATCGATCACCAGATCCGCTTTGGTGAAGGTATCGTCCAGAAGTGTCTGGATCTTCACATCAGATACATGGACTTCCGGGATCGCATACAGATAGACATCACGGTAGATACCCGAGAAACGGAAGAAGTCCTGATCCTCACACCAGCTGCTGCTGGTCCATTTGAAGACCTGAGCTGCCAGTTTGTTTTCTCCTTCTTTCAGATAAGGAGTCAGTTCGAATTCGGACGGTGTAAAGGTATCTTCACTGTATCCTACAAAGTTACCGTTCAGCCATACAGCGATACCACTTTCTGCACCCTGGAAAGAGATAAATACTTTTTTGCCTTCCATCTCTTCCGGAACTTCAAAATATTTCACATAAGAAGCAACCGGATTGAATCTCTCCGGAATCTGACCCAGTTCTACTTCTTCTCTTCCTTCCCACGGGTACTGTA
>ENA-OPDD01001047-OPDD01001047.1-human-gut-metagenome-genome-assembly--contig:-NODE-1047-length-19588-cov-2.500538_pt1 | contig 19588 bp, 12 predicted proteins | sample MGYA00241574_ERZ501499 | MGnify/ENA primary metagenome ERZ501499 (study PRJEB25962, sample SAMEA2042576) | human gut metagenome | biome: human gut; feature: human-associated habitat; material: faeces...
ATAATTATAACTTGGTACACGCTATACACTACTATAAACTGTACTCCATTTTAGGAAAACCTAAAATTATTTCATCATATTCTGCTATGTTTGCATCCTTGTCTTCTATTTCAGGTCTGAACTTTTTGTCATTCATTTCCACACTGCTTCTTGATTTTTTGTCCATCCAGTTAAGGTCTGCCTTTGTGTAAGCTACCTTAGGTGTAATTTCGTATAAATCTGCTCCTGCTGCTTCTGCCAATAATTCAGCAGTCTTCTTTGTTGTTCCACTTGCGCTAAAATAAGCTACTAACTTCTTTGCCATAAAAACTACCTCCAATACTTTCTTCTATCATGAATGTAATAATAAAATTTTCGGACTGCCAAATAAGTTTTGCTACTGCAATCCTCTCTCATATATGAAAAAACGTGCAAAGCCTATCTCTGACCCTGCACGTTTATTATATCTCTTTTATTCAATTATTACCAATACCTATATTAAATCATAGTCTATGCCTTGTAAGCATTTATTTCTTCTATAAACAAATTAATTGCCTTAGAGTATGGTCTTTGTTCCTTTGCAACTGTCAAAAAATAACGCAATACTCTAAGTTCCATTAATAGCTTCCTTTCGGTTTATGATTTGTTTATCACAGCTTTTTTACAATTGGTAATCAATTACTATGTGTCTGATTATTTAATCACTTGTCTATAATTTTTACGGCAGTACCATAGGCAATCACTTCTGCTGCTCCACTCATTACCTGTGATGAACCATATTTTACACCAATTACTGCATCTGCGTCCAGTTCTTTTGCCTCATCAACCATTCTCTTAACAGCAATCTGTCTTGCCTCATTTAACATTTCCGTATAACCTACGATTTCTCCACCTACAAGTGTTTTCATTCCTGCCATAAAATCGCGACCTACATTTTTGGTCTGAACAACTGTTCCTTTTACCATACCCAATGCTTCTATTTCCGTTCCCGGAATATAATCAATACTTAGCAGCTTCATCTTCTTCTCCTCCATCTATTTCTCTTATTCTGCCTATTAAAACACCAATGATACATACAATGATAACAACCGGAATTGCTACTAAAACTATCAAAAGTCCTAAAGGAATTGGATCAACACTATTTCCCCACAGGAACATTCCAATAAGAAATAGCATAAATACTATCATTACTGCTCCTCCGATTATTGCTCCCATTTTCTTCTTCATGTGGATGTCAATTTTGCTAATGTTCACAAAATCTATGCCCTCCTTCTCCATGTTTTCCATCTTCTCAAGCCATTCATCTGTTTTCAGATTATTAAGTTCACATTTCTGATTTATGATTTCTTCGGTAAGATTATACATATTGGTAAGGTTAGATTTTTGTTTTTCCAAAACATCTAAATATTTTTCCAAACAATTTTCCAAAGTAACATTGTCATTTAATACTGATTTTATGTCTTCTACTGATATTCCGATTTTTCTTAAAAGTTTTATTTTTTTCAAAACTTCTATATTATCCTGATGGTATTCTCTGTAACCATTATCAGCTCTTTCAGGTGTAAGTAATCCCTGACTTTCATAAAATCTAATATTTTTGCTTGTTATTCCAACTAGTTCTTCAACCTGTTTAATCTTCAACGGATAGCCTCCATCTTCTTGTTTTTAATAACCCGATTCACTTATAACTGTATCGATACGCCTTATTTATACAGCTTCCATAAGGTGGAAGGTCAATACTTTTTTTAATTCTAATAATATTATTATATACTATACATTACAACATATAAAGAAAAAAGAGCCGGGCTCCCCAACTCTTTTCTCAACAAATTATGATTTTTATCCTTTTACTGCTCCAACTACAAGACTCTCCTGTACCTGTTTGCTTAAAAAGAAATAAATAATGATAGTAGGTAATGTTGCTATAACCATACCTGCTCCTATTAATCCCCATTCTGTTGAATACTGACCTGCAAGTGACATTATTCCTACTGGAAGTGTTCTATACTGGTCACTGTCAACAAAAGTATTGGCTAACATTAATTCATTCCATGTTCCAAGAAATGTAAATATTGAAGCTGTGGCAATAGCCGGCTTAACCATTGGGAATATTATTTGAATAAAACATTTAAATATTCCACAGCCGTCAATATATGCGGCTTCTTCCATTTCTCTTGGTATTCCTCTATAGAAACCAACTAATATCATAATACTCATTGGCAGAGCTCCTGCTATATATGGAATTATTAGTCCAAGATAACCTCCCTTTAACCCAAGTTTGTCAAGAATCTGGAATAATGGAAGTAATGCTGCCTGAGCAGGTATCATTATTCCTATCATAAATAATCCATAAACAGCATTCTTTAGTTTCCATGTCATTCTGGCAATGGCGTATGCTGCCATTGAAGATATTATTCCTGCCACAACAACGGTAACTACAGAATAAAAAACTGAATTAAGGAAATAACGAATTAAGTTAGATGAACTTAATGCTGTTATATAATTATCCCATCTCCAAACTTTTGGAAGTCCTATTACATTCTCGCCAAATATTTCCGTATTGCTTTTTAATGAAAAAGTTATAAGCCAGTATAAGGGAAACAACTGAGTCAAAGCAATTAAAAGCAACACTATAAATTTTATCTTGCCTATAATATTTTTCTTCTTCATTGTACCCTCCTATACTGCTGAAACATTTTGTTCTGCTTTTTTAAACAATCTGTTTACAATAAATGTAAATATTAAACATTCGATTACTATAAAAAATGCCTGAGCACTTCCATAACCATATAATCCTTTTCTAAACAAATTGTTATACATTAATGTTGCCGGAACCTCACTTATATGATTTGGTCCACCACCTGTCATTACATATACTAAATCAAAGGCTCTAAGTGAACCTGTAATTGCAAAGATTACACAAGTCTTTATTACAGGAACCAGCAGAGGTAACGTAATTTTTCTATAAACCTGCCATGTTGATGCTCCATCAATCTGTGCAGCTTCATAGTAATCTGTTGAAATTGATTTAATTCCTGCGTAAAAAATAATCATGTGATAACCTATATATTGCCATACAGATGGAATTAACACGGTCATAAATGCATTTTTTGTAAGCCATGAGTGTTCATATTCCGGTACAAAATATCTTATTACAGTATTTATTACACCATAATCACTGTTAAACATTTTAAGCCATAATTGTCCAATAACCATACTTGAAATTACAACAGGTATAAAATATATAGTTCTAAAAAAGTTATCCCCTTTTACACCTTTTGATAATATCAAGGCTAATATTAATGATATTGGTAACTGAATAAATAATGATGCTGCCACTAATATTAATGAATTTTTTACCGCCTGTGGAAAATATCTGTCGGAAGTAAATAATTCAATATAGTTTTTTATTCCAATAAATGTTTTACTTCCAATCCCATTGTATTCAAAAAAGCTATATACTCCTGATGTTATCAATGGGATTAGAGTAAATCCTAAAAATAAAAGTAGCGCCGGTAATATGAAAATTAATATGTATTTTTTATTTCCAAGCATTTTTTCCATAACACTACCCACCTCTTACTTCTTATTTGCCGTTGATTGCCGCTTTATGTTCATCAATAAATTCATTTATATCTGCGCCATCTGCAAATAATGTCTGTACCTGTTCGTTATGAACTGCTGCAGGTTCTGATTCTAAAGATGTATCCCATGCAAGAACACCCTGTTTCCCTTCTGCCAATAAATCTTTAATCTGAATGAATAATGGATTTAACTTACTTTCATCAGCTTTTGTTGTCCATCCACTGAATCCTGAACCTGTTTCGTATGATGCAACACCCATTTTTTCATTAATGTAAATACAGAATTTTGCTGCTTCTTCTTTGTACTTAGTATTGTTGTTTACCCAGAATGATTCAACATAACCACCACAATAATCTGTTGATTCTCCATTTCCGTCAGAAATCATAGGAATCTTTAATGCTACAACTTCTTCAGGGTTAATTGTTGCTGCTTCATCTGTATATACGTTGTTCGCAAACCAGCTTCCCATAATTCTCATTGCTGCCTTGCCGTTTTCAAATGCTGCATTGGCGTCATCATTTCCCTGCTCTAATGGATTTTCTCCAAAAGCTCCTAATTTGTATAAGTCTGATACTTTCTGTGCTGCCTTCTTATATCCCTCGTCACCAAATTCTTTTTTACCTGATAGCATTTCATTAACACCTGTAGCTCCTACTTCTCTCAAAGCTAATGCCTGGTATACAAAAGCTGCATTCCATCCGTCCTTTGCACCTGCTGCTAATGGTGTAACGCCGTCAAGAGTTTTTAATTTCTTAACTGCATCTACTAATTCATCATATGTTTCAGGAAGCTTAGCACCTGCCTTGTCAAATAATGTTTTGTTGCAGAATAATGTCATATACCATGAGAACATTGGCGTTGAATATAATTTTCCATCATATTCAAATGCTGATGTTGAACCTTCCACCATTCTTGATTTAACATCATCTGTTAAGTAATCATCTAATGCCATTACTTTTCCTGCGTCAACTAATTTCTTAGCTGTACCTGCACCCCACCAGTAGAATACATCAATGCCCTTTGCATCTCCTGCAAACTCTGCATTAATCTTTGTCTTGTAAGCCTCAGTATCCAATGTTTCTGTTTTGATTTTTACATTAGGATTATCTTTTTCGTAAGCCTTAACTGCTTCCTCATATCTACCCTTAAGTTCATTTGTGTCATTTGACCACTGGTGCCATACATTTAATGTGATAGTTCCGTCATCCTTTTTTCCCTCACTCTTACTATCACTGTTTCCGCATCCTACCATAGAGAATGCCATTGTTGATGCTAACGTAACCGCTAACACTTTCTTAAAGAAATTCTTTCTCATTTTGTTTCCTCCTCGAATTTTTATACTGAAAGTATACTTTAGTACAACACCTATCTCAATTTAATATTTTGACCAAAAAAGGTTAAAAATTTTACTAAAATTTCTAACCTTTTTTTTAACACTATGCTCTATATTCTTTTACTGTTTGTCCCGTCTGCTTTTTAAAGCAAATGCAGAAATAGTGGGAGTCTTTAAACCCTATTTTTTCCGCCACCTCATACACTTTAAGCTCCGTCTCCTTAAGAAGTTTTTTGCTTGCTTCTATTCTTTTCCGGGAAATATATTCAATAAAACTTACACCATATGTTTTCTTAAATTCCCTACTTAGGTAACTGTCATTTATGTATAAATCGGAGGCGACCTTTTTAAGTGAAAGTTCCGGGTTATACAGATTTCTGTTAACGTAATCCAGTGCATCTTTTATTACATTTTTTCTCTTACCTGAACGCTTTTTTTCATGATAATCACAAACCTGTTTAATGTATTTTATAACACACTCTGATGTATCATCTATGGTTCTTATTTCCCTAACATTTTGGAAAACTTCTTCCTCACTTGCCAATTGATATATGTTTGTTCCATATTTGTTTAATGTAGAGCTTGCCCTTAGGATTATTGTCATTGCCATTAATTTAAGATATTCCTCATCAGGTATTTTTTCTGCTTTAATTATTTCTGTGTAATCAGAAACATATTTTAGTACTTCTTCTCTTCTACAATTAATTATTGCATCTGAAAATTCATCCCAGTCTATTTCCTTTTTTGAACTGTTTTTCTTCATTATTTCCTGATACTCAGAAAAGGTAACAACCTTATTTCTGCCTAATAATACAGAAACACCTATAGCTTTGTTTGCCTGACCATATGCTGCCGGTATTCCATTAAATTCACTGTTTTTTTCACTAACACCAATAGTTGCCGTTATTCCCATATTGTTTAATTTATTATGCAAATCATTAGCGTAATCAATGCATTTACTTACGTCTGTTTTTGTGAAAAACATTACAATATTATGCATAAAATGTATAAAAGAAAGGCTATTCTCATTATTTTGCTTTTGTATAAATTCATACACTTTTTTATAATTTTGATTTTCTTGGGCATCTTTGATTTTTACATTTATACAAACACATCCATCAACTAAATCACTGCAATTATATGTTTCCAATTTTTTTGTAGCTTCCTCTTCTCCTATACGATTTTCTACTAATCTAAGAAGAAAGCTCTCCCTTAATATATCGTAATTTTTTTCCGCACTTTCTTTAAGCTTTGCTACTTTTGATTCCTCTTCATTGACTTTTGCTATTTCAGTTTTAATTTTAGTCATAACTTCACTTATTTCTTTTATGTTGACAGGCTTTAAAAGAAACTCGTCAACTCCAAGCTTAATTGCTTTTCTTGCATATTCAAATTCACGAAATCCGGTTACAATTACTACCCTGCATTTAGGATTTTTTTGTAGCAATTTTTCCGTAAACTGCAATCCGTCCATTCCAGGCATATTAATATCCGTAATTACAATATCAACATTGTGGTAGTTTATATATTCCAAGGCATCCTCTCCTGATGCAGCCTCTCCTACAATATTAAAACCGTTTTCTTCCCAATTATATCCTTTACGGATTAAAACTCTTTCTAACTTTTCATCGTCAACCAATAATACATTTAACATATGTTATTTCTCCATTTTAATCTTTTTGATTGTGACAATTATCTCCGTTCCTACACCAACTTCACTTTGTATAATTACAGGATTTTCTATTCCGTATGTAAGACGAATTCTCTGTATTAAACTATATAAACCAAATCCTGACTTTCCGGTAACTGTTCTTCCTGCAAGTATATCTTCTATTTTTTCATCGCTCATTCCCACTCCATCATCTGATACTATGAAAATTATTTCATCTTCCTGCTCAAATACCTTAATTTCAATATTACCTCCTTCACCATTTAAGCCATGATGTACAGCATTTTCTACCAGCGGCTGTAACAGTAATTTAAGCACTTTTTCATGTTTTACAACATCTTCTATATCATAGCTAATTGCAATCTGGTTTTCATATCTGGTGTTTAAAATTGTAATGTAGCTTTCAATACAACCGATTTCATCTTCTACGCTTATATAATCCAGTCCACTGTTTAAACTATTTTTGTAAAAGTTACCCAATGCCTGTATCATCTGAAAGCATTTTTCATTCTCTTCCATTAAAGCCAATGCCGAAATTGCATCTAAAGTATTATACAAAAAATGAGGATTTATCTGAGCGTAAATTATGTCTAACTTTCCTTTTGCAATTATTCTTTCCTCCTCCTTTACTCTCTTCATTAATGCCTTAACTGATAAAATCATATGATTGAAAACTTTTCTTAAATTCGTTATTTCGTTATCATAGTCATCCACAGGCATTGTAATAAATTCCCCATTTTCTACTATCTGCATATGATTTTCTATTTTTCTTAAAGGTTTAAAAATAAGATACGTAAGTAGCATGGAACACAAAAATACAAAAATAATATTAATTCCCATAATTATTGCAATAATCGTTGAATAATACGGTGCCAAAGATGTAATATCGTCCATTGAAAAAACTCCTACCAGTTTCCAATCCTGTATTCCCATATCCTGACAGGCTACAATACACTCTTCTCCATTATTTTTTACTTCTTTGTATCCTTCATTAATATTTTCTGCTACTTTCGTATACTTTTTGAAATCTCTTTTTCCCTCCTGAGGTTTTATTACATAATTTCCTTTTGAATCAATAATATAAAACTGATTCTTTGAATCTTCACTTACCTGATTAAAATATCCCTGAAGAACAGTATTATCAAAAGTAATAAGTAGTGTTGCTAAAGGCTTATAATCTTTTTTGTCTAAAATCTGCCTTACATAACACAAATAGTTATTATTTTCATAGTATTCTATTGTGCCATCACTTCCCTTATAAAAAAATCCATTGCCACCGGCACTTTGCATTTTCTTATACCAGTCAGCTCCCTGGATGTACTTATTAACTTTTCTTGGTGTTCTTTTATATGAACTGTAACAATTATTATATTGATCAAATATATATACTCCTGAAACATAATCTCCTGATAAAATCATGTTAAAAAGACTTTTGGTTATGTTCTTCTGCTAATTTAAATCAATATTAGCTGAATTAATTTGTCTTAGAGAATCCTGTACAATATCATCAAAATATAGATACGTAGAAAGCTGCGTAACATTTTCAAACACTAATGCTAAGTTTCCCTGAAGTGCGCTAACTGTCTGAACACCTGCTTTTCCGATTTCTTCCTTAGTATACTTATTATTAACAGCCCATATCATTGAAAACGTCATAACAAATGATAGTAGCAAAATTAATATATATGTAAATATAATCTGTGTTCTTATTTTGGATTTTTTCCAATATTTTATAATTTTTTTCAACTTTTTTCTGCTCCATAATTTTTTTGTAAATCCGTATCCTTCTATACTCAACTATAGCCTATCTTTTCAGGTTGTACAACTTAAAACCAGACATTGAAATTTTTTATTTTTTTTTTAGGTAATTTTTTCTTTTCCGTACTTATCTTGTTAATTATATATTACTAATTTATTTGAAACGTCTCAATTGATTTTTTTGACTTAAAAAGGTTAAAATTTTTACTAAGAAATCTGATTGGTAAAAATATCTACCTTTTTGTTTAAAAATACTCAACATATCCTTATAAATAACAGGAAGAGAGAGCCTGGCATGCCAGACTCTCCCCTGAGAAGTGTATATATTGTATTTTTACTTAATTGTAACTTTTACTTTCTTGTAAACACCATTTTGTGCATATGCATAAATTGTGCACTTACCTCTCTTTAGGGCTGTTATTTTACCACGCTTTGACACTGTAGCTATTTCAGGATTACTTGATTCAAAACTTACCTTTCTATGTTTTTTAATCTTAACATTTTTGCTGTCTGCAATCTGTTTTACTTTAATCTTGAATTTTTTTCCAAGTAAAAGTTTTACTTTAGTCTTATTTAATTTTAAAGATTTACAATTTCCTACTTTTCCACCTTTAGTTGCTACATGAAGCAATTTTGATGTAGCCAAGACCTCACCTTTATCATTCTGTGCAACTACAAGATATTTGTAATATTTACCTTTCTTTAATTTATTAGCTGTAAATGTCTTCTTGCTTACTTCTTTAATCTTCTTATACGATGTGCCACATTTAGCTCCATATATAACATACTTTGTTGCTCCGGACATCTTCTTCCAAACAAGCTTAACTGACTTCTTAGTTGTTTTCTTTACTCTAACACTAAGTTTTGCAAATGTAGAATTTGCAAAATCCTTATCATCCTTCTTTTCCAGAATTTCTTTTTCCATCTGTTCAGCTGTTTTGTAAGTGCTTGATGTTTCCACAGATGTTACTGCACCATTATTTGTAGTTGTTTCCTGTTCTGTATCTTTCGTTGTTGATACTGCCGTTGTTGGTGGCGCTACCGTTGTTGCTACTACCGTTGTTGGCGCTTCTGTTGTTGTTGGCGCTACCGTTGTTGTTGGGTGATTTCCATCATCAACATAGTTATACATAATAGATGTTATTCTTGAGCGTTTGTTTCCTTTTACAGTTGCAACACCTATTTCATATTCTCCTGATCCTTTTGTAAATGCTGTGTAATCTAAATTAACATTTCCATCAACTACATTTTTAACGAAAACTCCATTAACGTAAACATTATATGAATCTGCTCCATCTGCTCTTGCCCACGCAAAATAGTATGGTAACTGTGCATTTCCTGCCCATACAAGCCCTTCCGGTGCCTTAATACTTTCATCAACACTTGGATCTACTTCCGGAGATTCTGTTGTTGGGGCTACCATTGTTGTTGGCGCTGGTTTTGTCTCAGCTGACACTTTTTCAACATCAGATATTTTTGAAATAACCCAATCCGTTAATTCTTTGTCATTAATATTGAATCTAAATACTACATACTGCTCGCCTGTCACTTCCTGATCAACAATTTTTTTTAATCCAATATCTGTCTTATCCATTGGATATCCTGGACAATTTCCACCATTTGTTTCTACTGCCTGCTTATAAAAAGCTTCTGCCTCTGTTTTTCCATTAAGTATTTCATAATATACAATTGCACTGTTGACATCGTCTTTTGCAATGAAATTTAACTTTCCATTTTCATCAACATATGCTCCTCTTTGTATTCTTGATTCAGGGCTTTTTTTAATATCATAATATAGGCGAAGAACTAATTTCCCTTCTGCTATTACTGTTCCCTTAGTCACTGAGTTTTCACTAAGAATATAACCATCATACTCCTTTTTCTCTGCAGAAACCTCTGTACCGATTATAGCTTCTATTCTCTCAGTATCTTCAGTTACAAGGTCATATCCGCTTTCGTCTTCTTTCTGTTTATAATACTCTACCGTATACTGGGATATAGTTGACTCATCAAGGAACTTTGCATACAGTACTAAATTTTCTGCTGTAGAATCTGTTATTTCCGTTATCTGATTCTGATACTTATCATCTGTATACCAACCAAGGAACTTATAACCTTCTCTCGTTGGATTATTAAGTTTTATTGAACTTCCGAATCTATAACCGTTAGGGTTTGCATCATTGTTTGTTCCATCGTTTAATTCATACTGAATTGTATAGCTATTACGTTTATAATACGCCTTAACCGTAGCTGTATTGTCTTCTTTTACAACCGTTGTAAGTATATTATTGCTATTTCCATTATCATATGTAAATCCCGTAATGTTCTCTGGTTCATACGTATAACTTGTAGTTCCCTCTTTTACGCTAACCTGTTTTTCCTGCTTTTCGTATCCGGTTCCCTCATAATTTTCAAGATATATTTCCACGTTAACTTTTGAAGTATTTCCTAGCAATTCACTTTCATCAACATTTGGATTTGAACCGTTTCCTGTTTTTGGTCCAACATAGCTTGAATTAGCTGGTACATCAACATATGTATTATCTGTAAAATATACTCTCTTTACTTCATCAGTATGATTTTCTGCAACATATGTTTTGTTTCCATCCTTGCTCAATACTAGTGAAAGTGGCTCACTGCCTGTAATGGAAAAATCCTGATTTCCATACTTCTGTAATGATGTTATATATGAAAGAGTATGTGCCCTTGATTCACCATTTTCAACTTTTCCACTATCACTCATATCCCATCTTGCAAGGGCACCATCCGGATCATAATAAGCATAATACTCTGCTACTACATCCTGATTAGTCTTTGGATCTGTAAGCATGTCAACTTTATTGAAATTATTGCAAATCTGTTCTTTATTAGAAACAAAATGTTTCCACTGATTACTGTTTTCATCTATACTGTCTACAACGTTTTTGACTTTATCCCTATATTTTCCCATATAAAGTGTTGCTCCGGAAATTGGTAACATTGTAATTGTAGTTACTTCAATAGAGTTTTCTGTCCACCATGCTGTATGATCATAGCGACCACCAAATAATCTTGTAACTGTCTGAATATTATAATTACCTGCATCTTTATATTTTTCTGTGAAAATTTCATTATGTACATCATAATAATAGTCTTCAATTGCAGCTATTTCAGTTGTATACATGTAAATACCCGCATCTCTGATTGTAGTATTTCCAACTGCTTCTCCCCATAAGATTAATGATGCCCATGCATTAATTGCCTCAGATGATGATTCCTGGTTATTTCCACCTGAAAGACCACCCTTCTTGTCAACTAACTCTCCATTCTCATCATATTCATAATTAGCCACACCTGATGCCCATGAATGACCTTCATAAATATCAAAGTTTCTAAGGAATGGATACTTAGTAGGACTGTTGGCATTATAACCTTTTCCGTCACGATTAACATTAGCAATATCACCAATCATCTCATAAACCATTCCGCCCCATTCTTTAGCCCACTGTGGATCTTTCATTGCAACTGCTGCAGCTGCCTTAATCCAATATCCATAATGGAAATGATGGTCGTTAACCTGCTTGTCAGAATCATATGATGATGGATAGCCTATTAATGTTCCATAATTTTCATCATAATAGAAATAGTCATCCTTGTGATCACCACTTATATATGCCTGATATGGATCAAACCAGAATTCAAGATAGTTTTCTACTCCTTCTACCATTTCATTTGTTATATTCTTCATATCCGCATCATCACCATCCAGCTGACCTGAAAGCCATATTGCATCTGATAATGTATTAAGATTCTTTCCTACCCAATATGTGTCAAATCCACCATACTGACCTTCCAAATTGCAAATCCACTTAGGATCTTCTTTGTTTTTTCTATAATCATAAAGATATCCTAACTGCTGCTTAATATTTCCAATTGTATTTTCGTCAGTTGTAACTGGCAATGAAGATAAAATTCCGTTGTATTGCATTTCAGTTACATAACTTGTTCCAACAATCGTTTTCATTGTTCCACGAATTGTGTTATATGTATAGTTAGTATATTTAGAATTAGAATAACGCCACTGATGAGGATATAGTGCCATAATAGTATCTCCACCTGTGCTTCCATTCTCCATATTCTTTGTTGTTACATTATATTTAGTAACGACCTTAGAAGAATTCTTTAAATATTCCCACTGTACCTTTGTATCTGTAATAAAGTTAAATGCATATTTTTCATATAAAGAAAATACTTCATTGCTTCCATCAGGAAGTATTGCTACAGACATATAGTTTTTTCCTGAAGGCATCTTTGCTGTAAGTTTTCCACCTGCATTAATCCATGTTGTACCTGATGGTGCTGCTAACATGTAATAATGTATTTTCCCATCTTTTTTATTTTTTAAACTTACACCGATTATATTTGAAGATGTTGTATTTTTTACTATTGCAAGGTCTGTTGCACCTGCACCAAGTGAAATTGTTGGTGTAACATTATCAAATGTATAATAGGCATATGGAGTTCCCTTTGCAATAATTGAACGCATTGAACTATTGCCTGCATTATCTGCCATTACAATTTCATAACTCCAATCTGTTGTTTTATCCACCTTAGCATCTTTAGCTGAAAAATTTTCACCACCAACAACCATTTCTACTGTATCATCATTTAATAAACTTTCTACTGTTGGTTCACCGTCAACATAAGAAGTACTATCTACTACAGCCGGTGATGCCATCTGCATACCATTACTTGCAGCTCTATATGCAAGAGGATGTGCATACAATGACTCTGAATACTGATCAAATACAACTGAACTTGCCCAGTCATTTGTTGGAACAGTTCCAACTGTCTCTTTATAATTGTCAGTTAAATAAACCTTTGATGGAGGTAATGATTCTTTTCTATCTGTCCAGTTTACTCCCCAGTCGTCAGTTCTAACTCCAAAGACTTCTTTCTTATATCCGCCTTTGTCAATCATTACCGAATTGTTCTCATCAAAAAAATCTCCTGTTGCCGCTTTTATGTTTATTGCAGTAAATGGTATGCTTGTTGCTAACACTGTAATCGAACAACATAATGCTATTGATTTTTTTAGTGCTCCTTTTTTCATTTTAATCTCCTTTTTGTAATCTAAAAACGAAATTTTTGTTTCTTCTTACATAATAATACTTTTTTTGTTTTCTCTCAATCTAATTTTTTTGACAAAAAAAGAGAAAACACAGTTGCGAACAATGGTTCACAACTGTGTCAAAAATCTTTTCACCCCCACTCTTGACAAAGAGCCAAAAAAGGTTAAAAATTTTACTTTTTACACTATTTTATGTTAAATAACTGGAAGTCATATAATCTAAGTGTTCCAACACCATTATCAGGTGTAAATATTTTAATCATTATATATCTTGCCTTTTGGTTTCCTATATTAAATGAAGATACTGCACTGTTGTTGGACGGTTGATAATCTACTGATGTCCATTTATTTCCATCGTTGGATACAAGAACTTCCCATTCAGTAGTATTTCCATAACCTTCCTTGCTTCTTGTATTGTAAAGTGTGTATGTATTAAACTCTTTTTCCTTACCTAAATCAATTTTTACCCAATGCTTTACGCCATTTAATTTGTACTCACCATTAGTTACATTAGAACTTGTTGCACACCATTTTGTATTTAAATCTCCATCTATTAATTTTTGTGCATTCTCGTTATCGTTTGTATATCCGGAGCAATCATACACCTTTCCTCCAAGACAAAGATTTGTTCCTTCTGTAACTGTATTATTTAACTGAGTTGCTGTTTTATTTCCATGTAGTTTCTCACCAACCATTGGATATTCAGGATTTGGTATTCCGTCAATATTTTCAGTAAGCCAATTATCTTCATAATCAGCAAATCCTTTAAATGTCCATGTACCCTGCTGCAACTCTTCTACATATCTCTTTCTTAAAGACTCAATACAATCATAACCTGTAATCTGTTTTACTACATTATTAAATGGTGTTGTTGTATTATAAGGATCATCTGTGTAAGTACTTCCGGTGTTATTGTCTTTAATTAATTTATTTATACTATCAATAAGTCCATATTTTAATGTTCCATCTGCATTCTTTCTTGTTGGATACTTTGAGTCCATATATGCAAAGAACCATTTATTATTTCCGTACTGTTCATAACCCCAGTCCTGAAGTGATGTATCCGTAGCTTCATAAACCTGTACATATTTAGGATTTGACCAATGGAAGTATCTGAACCCTCCATAATTTGCCATATTTTCTGTCCACCACGCTACATCATCACCATAATTAAGTTTTCCACTATATTGCTGTACTGAATGAGTTATTTCATGTGAGAAAAATCCTATATCATTCGGATGACTGTTAGCGTACTTAGTTGAAACACATACTGTAGTTCCCTGACAATATGCTACGCCATCATAATTGTTATCAGCCTTAAATGTAATAGTTGTAGGTTCTGTTCCATTACCCCATCTCTGGTATAATCTTGGATAACTGTTGTAGAACAGTTTTGTAAGTTCTTCCAAATAACCATCTACTGTTACATCTTTCCAATCGCCTGTAAACAAAATATCATATTTACTTGGGCTTATATAGGCTCCTTTCAATGATATTTCTGACAACTGTACTGAACTTCCATATCCCGCTTTAATATCTAATTTGTAATATCTATATGAACCAACCTTATCCACTGTGTAATTGTATGTCTTAAAGTTAACATCTTCCATTCCACTATTATTTACAGTGTCAATTTTTTCCCAATTAGTTCCATCTGATGATCCATATAATATCCATGATTTTGGATTTCTGCCCTTATATGTTTCATTATCATTAGCTGTTGTTAAACTGTAACTATATAATGTTGTATCCTGTTTCATTTTCCAGGCAATGCTAAACTTATTTGAAAATTCAAATAATTTTGATTCTTTACTTCCATCAAATAAATTAGATGGTTTTTCATCACCATTACCTTTTGCAGTTGTAGCACTTGCAAAAATGCTGTCATAGTAAGAAGATAAATCTTCTCCCATTTCCTTATCAACATCTGCCACATCACCATTAAGTGAAATTTCTGCCAACTGGAATCCATAATAATTTGTTCCATTTCCTTCAAACTGTATTAAATAATACTGATAGCTTTCCTGAATATCTGTTTCATATGTATAAGCTTTTAAATTTTTTGCTTCAATTCCACTATCTGTTACAGTATCTATCTGTGTCCATGATGTTCCATTATTTGAGCCATACAAATGCCATGATTTTGGATTTCTATAAGAATAAGCCTCACTATCATTGGCTGTTGTTAATGTATATTTTTTCAATATAATTGGCTTTTTCATCTGCCATGATATTCTTAGTGGAAATCCATCTGATGTACATAACTTTGTATTTATATCTCCATCAAAAAGTTTTTCAATTCCTTCATTTGCACTTGTTTTAATGCTAGTTGAACTTGAAGTATCTATCTGCTTCATATAATTGTCAACATTTATGTTCTTAGGATGAACTTCTGTTTCCGGCTCTTCATAAAACTCTTTTCGTGTAGTTGTTGTAACTTCTGTTATTTTTTCTGTTGGTGCTACTGTTGTTGGTGCTTCCGTAGGTGCCTCTGTTGGGGCTGCTGTTGGGGCCTCTGTCGGAGCTTCTGTCGAAGCCTCTGTTGGGGCTACTGTAGGGGCTTCCGTTGGGACCTCTGTTTTTGGTTCTACAACTGTAGTTGTAATAACTGCACCATTTGCGGTTGTAGGAGCAACTGTTGTAGATGTCTGTGCATTTCCTGATGTTTGCTGTTCCCCTTTATTATTTTTTACCGTTACCTTTACTTTGTATTTCTTCTTGTTGTATGTAGCTTTTATTACTGCCTTTCCGGCTTTTTTAGCTTTAATTACAATTTTGTTTTTTAATTTTCCTTTTTTCTTAATGGAAACTACTTTTTTTCCTTTTACTACTTTCCATTTAACCTTTTTACTTACATTTTTTAATTTAACAGTTTTCTTTTTTCCAACTTTTAAGTTTACTTCCTTTTTACTCAGCTTTACCTTTTTTGTAGCTGCATAAGTTGGCACTTCTGAAATTGGCATGTAAGCTCCTGCCACGGCAATTACAAGTACAATTGCCAGTATTCTACTTTGTAGCTTTTTCATGTTTTAACTCCTCCTGACATTCCCAACAACATGTGCTCCAGGTGCTAAAAATATTTTTTTATTCTCCATTTTCAACTCCTTAAATATCTTTTCAGTTATATTTTAACCTAAAAAAACCCTTTATGCCACTGTTAATAGCATAAAGGGTCGTTAAATATTTTTCTATCTGTTATATAACTGAAGTTCGTAAAGTCTTACAGTACCAACTCCACCATTATCTGAATTAAATATCTTAAATACAATGTATCTTGCAGTCTGGCTTCCTATGTTAAATGATGAAATTGCATCATTCTGATTTACCTGATAATCTACTGACTTCCATTCTTTTCCATCTTTAGATACAAGAACTTCCCATTCAGTTGTATTTCCGAAACCTTCCTTACTTGATGTATTGTAAAGAGTATAGGTATTAAATGTCTTTGTACTTCCAAGGTCTATCTTTACAAAGTGCTGAGCACCTGATAAAGCATATGCCTGATTTTCGACGCTTCCTGATGTTGCACACCATTTTGTTGACAAATTGCCATCAATAAGTTTAGATGAAGACTCATCATCCTTTGTGTAACCTGATTCACTGATAATTGTTGCACCTGACAATAAATTTGTTCCGCTTGTTACTGCTGAAGACAGTTTTGTACCGGTTGTATTTCCATGAGTTTTTCCTACATAAGCCGGATAATCAATATTAGGTACTCCAGGTAAATCTGTAGTAATCCAATTATCTGAATAATTTCCAAATCCTGTAAATGTCCATGTACCGTTTTTAAGTTCCTCTACATAATGTAATCTAAGAGATTCTATACAATCATATCCTGTAATCTGCTTTACTAACTGATTCCATGGTGTTGATGTATCATATGGATTGTCGTCATATCTTGTACCCTTATTGTCCTTTAATAAATGGTTAAGACTATCAATAAGACCATATTTTACATTTCCACTACTATCCTTCGTTGTCGGATATTTTGAATCCATATATGAGAAGAACCATTTGTTATTTCCATATGCCTCATAGCCCCAGTCCTGAAGTGATGTATCGTTGGCATAATATACCTGCGCAGTATCTTCATGTGCCCAGTGGTAATAACGGAATCCACCGTAATTTGCCATATTTTCTACCCACCATGCTTTTGATGATGAAGATACGTTTCCATACTGTTGTGCAGCATGTGTTAATTCATGTGTGAAATATCCAATTCCCTTAGGATGATTATTCATCCAGTTAACTGCAATTACTATTGAAGAACCGGATGTATATGCTACTCCGTCATAACCTTTATCAGCTCTTACAAATATTCTCTTAGGTTCTGAACCTGTTCCCCAACGCTTATATTGTCTTGGGTAAACCTCGTAAAATGCATTATACAATGCTTCTTTATATCCTTTTGCTGTTACCTGATCCCAGTCACCTACAAACAAAGCTTTGAACTCTCTGTCAGGTACTGAGTTACCTCTCAAAGTAATATCTGAAATTTGGAAACTACTTCCATACAATTCTGTAATTTCCATTTTATACTGAATATATGTTCCTATCTTATCAACAAGATATGTATAATCAGCATAATCCTGATCTGCCATTCCACTTTCATTTACCGTATCAATTAATTCCCAGTTACTTCCATCTGTTGAACCGTATAACTTCCACGCTTTAATTGTTCTATTTGGATATTTTGCATTATCATTAGCAGTGGTAATTGTGTAACTGTAAAGTGTTGTATTCTGTTTCATTTTCCATACTATATTCCCCGGTACCTGAGATGTAGTATATAATTTAGTTTCTCTCTTGCCATCAAATATATTTTCTACACCTTCATTCGAATTAAATCCGTTTATTGTAGTAGCTCCGGTATCTATTCCACTTACCTGATCTGTAATGTCAATTCCTCTACTTTCTGTAATTCTGTCAACATCACCTTTCAGATAAATTTCAGACATCTGTGAACCATAATACAACTTTCCATCATCACCACTATTTTCAATAATAATCATAAAATATTGTGCTGACATCTGTGTTGTACAATTAAATGTGTATTCACCATTATTTGTGTGGGTAATTCCACCATTATCAATATCTGAAATAGTTGTCCAGTTTTCACCATCCATTGATGCATATACTGCCCAGCTGTGAGGATCTCTATGCTTATATGTGGATGCATCCCCTGCTAATACAAATGTGTAACTCTTAAGTGTAACTGCTCTCTTCATTTTCCATGCAATAGTGATTGCCGGAGCATCATTTGTAAAGAACTTTGTATTAACATTATTGTCAAATAAATTTTCTATTCCTTCGTTGTTACTTGTATTTCCTTTGGTTGATGACAATTTATCATCAATACCATCAAAATATGGTGTAAGTGAAACGCCACTTGCTACCTGTGAATCTGCTGCCTCTTCCTGAACCCCCGGATTCTTTACTACATGAGATGTATCTTCCGGTGCCTTAGTTGGAGCTTCCGTTGGTGCTTCCGTTGGTGCTTCTGTTGGTGTAACAGTACCAAGTTCTTCAAGACTTGCTTCCGTAACAATAACCTTTCCTGCCTGACTTGCTGTATTGTCTACATAGCCCATCATAATTCCCAACAAGTATTTGTTCTTTGCCTGAGATATGTTTACAGTTGTCTGATATACATATTCCTTATTTGCTTCAACTGAAACTGCTGCATCTGAATTAGCATATGACCAGTCTCCGCCATCTACTCCATTGCTTTGAAGGATAACCTGATACTTTCTTGCTACTGTTGAAGTGAACTTAACTGTAATTCTATATGTTGTATTATCTTTTAATTCAATTCCGTTGTATACCAGCTGATAGTCATAATTATTTCCACCTGAAATAGCCGGCAAATCAATTTCTGCTTTTCCTTCTGTAACTGCTGAGCCCTGCGGATATGTCCACTTTGTAAATCCCGGTATATTTCCCTTGTTATTACTTGGAATATATTCTGTATCTTTTTCGGTAGGTGCCTCTGTTGGGGCTACCGTTGGTGCTGCCGTTGGCTGTGCCTCAGGAGCTTTTGTTGTTGTGATTGCTCCATCACCTGTATATGTATATTTAACTGATGTTATATTTGAAACCTTGTTACCCTTAACTGCGGCAACTCCTACTGTGTATTCCCCGGAACCCTTTG
>ENA-OPDD01001049-OPDD01001049.1-human-gut-metagenome-genome-assembly--contig:-NODE-1049-length-19580-cov-3.069757_pt1 | contig 19580 bp, 14 predicted proteins | sample MGYA00241574_ERZ501499 | MGnify/ENA primary metagenome ERZ501499 (study PRJEB25962, sample SAMEA2042576) | human gut metagenome | biome: human gut; feature: human-associated habitat; material: faeces...
AAATACTCAGCCATTGTAAGTCCTGTCTCAGCGACACGCATACGAGCTCCAGGCGGCTCGTTCATCTGACCAAATACCAAAGCGGTCTTCTCAAGTACGCCAGACGCTTTCATCTCTGTCCAGAGGTCATTTCCTTCACGGGAACGCTCTCCGACACCTGTAAAGATAGAATATCCACCATGCTCTGTTGCTACATTTCGGATCAACTCCTGAATCAGTACAGTCTTACCAACTCCGGCTCCTCCGAACAGACCAATCTTACCACCTTTTGCATATGGTGCAAGAAGGTCGATGACCTTGATACCTGTCTCAAGGATCTCGACAGCAGGACTCTGCTCTTCAAATGTAGGCGCCTGTCTGTGGATTTCCCAGCGCTCTGCATCTTTCTCTATTTCTTTTCCATCATCGATGGTCTGACCAAGCACATTGAACAGACGTCCAAGTGTCTGATCTCCAACTGGAACTTTGATACCGCTTCCAGTTGCACGGACTTCCATATCTTTGTGAAGTCCTTCACTTGCAGCCAGCATCAGACAACGTACTTCGCTGTTTCCCAGATGCTGTGCAACTTCCATAATACAAGTCTTGTCTCCGTTATCTACCTCAAGGGCATCTTTGATATTCGGAAGCTCTCCGTCTTCAAATAAAACATCGACAACAGGACCCATGACCTGTACAATTCGTCCTTTATTCATATCTGTTCTCACTTCCTTTTCCGTTTCTGTGCCTTCGCACCTGCGCATACCTCTGTGATTTCCTGCGTAATGGCTGCCTGTCTTGCCCGGTTATAAGCAATAGACAAATCTTTGATAATTGCCTCAGCACTGTCTGTCGCTGACTTCATAGCCGTCATTCTGGCATTATGCTCACTTGCATACGCCTCGACCAAACAACCGTAAATCATTCCGGTTACATAATTCGGTACGATATTGTCCATGACGCTCTCGACAGACGGATATAGCTGAATCGCCTCACGCCTTAAGTTTGCCGGAATGCTGTCCTCTCCGAATGCACTTCTCTCAAGCGGAAGCAGCTTTACAGTCTCCACCTCAGATACCATAGAATTCTCCATTCGCGTATAGACAGCATACACTTCGTCCAGCTCGCCATTATTAAACTGTTCCATCAATGTCTCAGAAATAATTCTGGCTCTGCTCAGGTTCGGTTTCTGCACAGTATATTGGAAATTTTGTTCAATCTCATGTCCCTGACTTACAAAATAATGTCTTCCAAGCTCACCTACGACAAACAATTTGTGGTGTCCCGGCATTTTCATGATTTCCTCTTCTGCTTTTTCTACATTGTGATTGTAAGCTCCTGCCAGTCCTTTATCACCGGTAATAACTACAGATCCGATTTTCCGTTCTTCTTTCGGAATTTCTTCCCTACTGTCAAAATACTGGTTGCTCACTTCCGGCATATGACGCAGGATTCTGGCAATCTCAGCCTGTAATTTATAAAAATACGGCTCTGCATCTGCCAGTTTTTTTCTGGCCTGACGCATTTTTGTAGAAGAGATCAGGTACATGGCATTGGTGATTTTCATCGTATCTTTTACACTGTTAATTCGTGTCTGTATTTCTCTGATATTTGCCATACATTAACACCTGCTCTTTTTGAATTCCTCTGCAATCTCCACGATCTTCTGGGACAACTCTTTAGACAGATCCTTTGTCTCCTCGATTTCTCTTGCGATTTCCGGATGTACACTTGCAAAGTAACTTAACATATCCATCTGGAATCCTTTTACTTTTGCAGTTGGAATTCCAAGCATGACTTTATGTCTTGCAGCACAAAGTGTAATAACTTTATCTGCCAGTGACATTGGTTTTCCAAGCGGCTGCTTCAGAAGCTCCATCAGTCCGCTGCCATATTCCAGCTGTTCTTTCGTTGCATCATCAAGGTCTGAACTGAACTGTGTGAAGACTTCCATCTCACGATACTGGGCCAGATCGATACGAAGACTTCCTGCTGCCTTCTTCATAGCCTTTGTCTGTGCATCTCCACCTACACGAGATACAGACAATCCTACGTTGACCGCCGGACGCATTCCTGAGAAGAACAAACTGCTTTCCAGGAAAATCTGTCCATCTGTGATGGAAATAACGTTTGTCGGAATATATGCAGATACATCACCGGCCTGTGTCTCGATGATTGGAAGAGCCGTGATAGATCCGCCACCTTTTTCCTCACTCAGACGGCTGGAACGCTCCAGAAGTCTTGAATGCAGATAGAATACGTCTCCAGGATAAGCCTCACGTCCAGGGGATCTACCAAGTAACAGTGACAATGCACGGTACGCAACTGCGTGTTTGGAAAGATCATCATAAACGATCAGTACATCTTTTCCTTTGTACATAAAATACTCTGCCAGTGCAGTTCCCGCATAAGGAGCAATGTACTGAAGCGGCGCACAGTCGCTTGCTGTTGATGCTAATACGATGGTGTGATCCATAGCTCCTGATGTCTTAAATGTATTTACAACTTTTGAAATCGTTGATGCCTTCTGACCGATGGCAACATAGATACAGATCACTCCATTTCCATTCTGGTTCAAGATCGTATCTGTTGCGATAGATGTCTTACCAGTCTGTCTGTCACCGATGATCAGCTCTCTCTGTCCACGTCCGATTGGGAACATGGAATCGATAGAAAGGATTCCTGTCTCCATAGGAACGCTGACGGATTTTCTGTCAATGATTCCAGGTGCTTCATTTTCAATCGGGCGATAATCATCTGCCTCAATCTCTCCGGCACCGTCGATTGGTGCACCAAGGGCATTGATAACTCTTCCGATAAATTTATCTCCTACCGGGATTCCGGCTTTTTTCTTTGTACGTGCAACCTTTGTTCCTTCTTTGATTCCTGTATCTGATCCAAATAAGATACATCCGATCTCGTCTTTCTGGATATCCTGTACCATACCCTTCAGACCATTTTCGAAGGTAACGATCTCGCCGTACATTGCATGATCGATTCCGTAAATGGTAGCGATTCCGTCTCCGACTGTTACAACAGTTCCGACTTCGCTGTCTTTACTGATCTCATCAAAATTCTCTATTTCACTTTTCAGAATTGAAATAATTTCATCTGAATTGATTGAACTCACTTACGTTCACCTCCAGGTCAATTTTTGTTCTAACCGGTTCATTCTTCCACGAATGCTCCAGTCATATTCATCACTGCCCGCTCTCAGGATAAATCCTCCAAGCAGTGACGGGTCTTTTTCGACCTCCAGATTTACCTTCGATTTATGATATTTATCCATAATAAATGTTTTCATCTTCTCAGCCTGCTCTTCGTCTGGCTCGTCTACACATATTAAAGTCGCAGTCATAACTTGCTGCTGCTCCTCACAATATTTATCATAGCTTTCGAAAATGTCCCAAAGCATGCCCATTCTCTGGTTCTCGCATGTTACCTTCAGGAAATTACAAATAGACTTTGGAAATATCTGTTCGATAACACTGTATTTGTTCTTTGCCGTAATTACCGGATTTAACAGTACTTCATATACTTCCGGTACCTGACAGAAGATTTCTTTTGTTTTCTCAATATCTGCTTTCGGAATTTCCAGTTCGTACAGAACTCTTGCATAGCGCTTTGCTGCCGGCTGAACGAACTTTACTGTATTACTCGTCTTTGCCGTCATGAGCGTCACCTACGCTTTCCAAAAACTGATCATAAATCGCCTGATTTCCTTGTTTTCTTGTCTCTTCATCTACAATCTTTCTGGCTGCCTGCATTGCAAGTCCTGCAATCTGTGTCTCAACGCCATCCAGTGCCTGCTTTCGCTCAGTCTCGATGGTCTTTCTGGCACGTTCGATCGTGGCATCTGCTCTTCTGTCCGCATCTGCAAGAATCTCATCTGACTGTCTCTTAGCCTCTACACGGGCATTTTCAACGATTTTAACCGACTCCTCTTTTGCACCGGAAAGAGCTGACTCATACTCTTTTTTCAGAGACTCTGCCTCTTCCTGTCTGTCACTTGCATTTTTCAGTCCGTCGGCAATCATCTGCTCACGCTTTTCCATGATCCCCATAACTGGTTTGAACAGGAATTTCTTCAGTAATAGATAAAAGACTACAAGGTTTATTATGGTCCAGAGAAGGCTCAAATCTACTTTTATCACCTTTTCCCACCTGCCTTTCTTCTTTTCTCCTGCTTCTTTACGAACTGCTAATTATTTCAGCATCAGGATAATCAGAAGACCGATGATAAATCCATAAATAGCTGTTGCCTCTGCAAGGGCACAACCAAGAATCAGGTTCTTGCTGATCTTTGACTCAGCCTCTGGCTGTCTTGCGATAGCGTCTACTGCCTTGCTTGTTGCAAGACCAATACCAATACCTGCTCCTAAACCTGTTAAAACTGCGATACCTGCTCCAATTGCTACTAACATAATCTTAATCTCCTTTTCTTCTTGTCTAAAAATGTTTTCTTAAATCCCTTTTAAGTCTGTTCGTCTTATCTTCCGGCTTTACTCCTGTTCCTCATTCATGAACAGCGCCGTCAGAAATACAAATACATAAGCCTGTAAGAATCCATCAAATATATCAAAATAAAAACTAAACGGGATTGGTATAATCGCCGGAGCTACTATTTTTAAAAGCTCCATGATTACAAATGCTCCCAGTACATTACCGAACAGTCGCATGCACAAGGACAATGGACGGATTACAATCTCCAGTACCATGATCGGTGCGACGAACGGAACCGGCTTTGCAAAATGTTTGACCCAGTGTTTTAATCCGTTTTTATGTATTCCGGAATACTCGATCAGACACATACTCATAACAGCCAGCGCTATTGTGACATTCAGATCCTTTGTCGGCGGTTTAAACCCAAACAATCCAATGATATTGGCAATTCCGATATAGATCAGCACCGTGATCAGATATGGGATATATCTTCGGTTTTCTTTGCCCATAACATCTTCAAAGAAGTCCACTCCTTTTCCGATTGCGGATTCCAATAAAAGCTGAGCTTTCCCCGGATTCTCTACACTGAGATTCCTTACGAATATGACACACAGCAATACAACTACAGCCATAATGATCCATGTGACCGCCACGGACTCACTAATCTTAATTCCCCCGAATAACGGAATGGTAAATGCTGTATCACAATTCAGCTCTTCCAACAGACTCTCTGTTAATTTCTCCGTATGACTCCCTCCCTTTCTTCTTCAAATTTCGTGATTACTTTACTCTCCTGTTTTTTAAATGTCAATCATTTCTTTTTTTCTTAACAATTACTTTATTTGACAATTTTTTAAGCATATTCTCTTATTTGAGTTTTTTCATTTGTCCAAAATTTAGTCACTTTCCTCCCGTTTTATATACCTTCTCCTTAACATGTTGAAAATTTGCACAAATTATTTGTGTTTTTCAGAAAAATTTTAGTCGTTACGCATATTGCTTTCGGCAATATGATATAGATATGACCGCTATACACCATTGAGTTTGACTTTTTTTGCCAAAGCCTGTAAACTAAGGCAAGGCAAGAATCTCCCGGATTTGGGAAGTTTGCAAATAAAGAAATACAACAAATAAGGAGAGCATATATGCGACTTAGAAATATACCCCGCGCCGAAGGCGTGTTAAAAGAGTGCAGTCAGGTTATCGAGACTCCGGAAGAATTCCGTGGTCACTGGGCATCTGATGTATTCCAGAATGACTACCCGGTCCACATTGAAATCGGCATGGGAAAAGGCCGTTTTCTCATGGCACTGGCTCAGAAAAATCCACAGATCAACTACATCGGAATCGAGCGCTACACAAGCGTCCTTCTCCGTGCTGTGGAAAAGTTAAACATATATATAGAAGAAAACGAAAGCACTCTGCCAAACATTCGCTTCATTTGTATGGACGCACAGGACATAGCAAATGTGTTCGCTGAAAATGAAGTTGACCGGATCTATCTGAACTTCTCCGACCCATGGCCGAAAGCCCGCCATGCAAGAAGGCGCCTCACGTCACCGGATTTTTTTGCACGTTACGACAAGGTGCTTGTCCAGGACGGACAGGTAGAATTCAAGACAGATAACCGTGATCTTTTTGATTTTTCCGTTGAGTCTTTAGGGGAATCCGAAACATGGGGCATTTCCGAATGTACTTATGACCTGCACCATGATGAAATTATGAACGTTGGAAATATTATGACAGAATATGAAGAGAAATTTTCATCCATGGATCACCCGATTTGCAAGCTCATTGCTAAAAGAAGATGTCTGCTGTGACTTTCTTAGCGCTACAGCGCATATATTATTAATGAGAAAGCCTTCGGAGTCTGTTCGCCATGAGCCGAAATTGTCATAACAAAAAAAACTTCCGACAAAAGTTTTTTGAATACACTTATCGAAATCGGTGTCTGCACAGGTGGATCGGTTGTTTCAGAAAATCCCTGAAAGAAGTATATGATATTCTGAACCACGGTTCTGACTGCCGAAGGCACTGATCAGAAAGGTTGATTTGATGTTACATTTAACTGCAAAAAATTTTCAAATAGAAGTAAAAGATACCTCTCTCCCGGTCGTCGTTATGTTCTACGCTATCTGGTGCGGGAAATGTGCCATGATGAAGCCGGTCGTGGAGGATATCGAAAAGAAATACGCCGGAAAGATCAAGTTCTGCGAAGTCGAAATTGAAGAATCTGCAGTACTCGCCGCAGAATACGCCCCGGAAATCGTCCCGACATTTGTTCTCTTCAAAGATAAAAAGTCAGTCGGTGCCATGGGGGGAATGGTGGATGAACACACATTTGAATCCAGAATACTGGAAATCTTGTCTTAGTCCACAGATGTACACAAGCCGTAACAAAATCTTTCGAAATAGTTAAGAATTTTTTACTTTTTACTTTTACACAAGTATGCTATTATTGGGGGTACAGAAAGGAGATGTGGCGTCTGACACCACAGGATAATTATGAGTATGAAAAAATTAAAAAGGGTTCTGCCGTTTAGCCTGGCAATCATTCTGGCATCTGTAAGCCTGCCGGTAACTGCCCTGGCTGACAGCGCAAAAGTAGTCACTCTCGGAGCGAACTTATCCGACGAGCAGAAAGCTTCTATGTACAAATACTTCGGTACTTCCGCCGATCAGGTAGACACGATCGAAGTCACGAACACAGACGAAAGAAAATATATGGAAGGGATCGCAACCGAATCCCAGATTGGTACAAGAACATATAGCTGTTCTTATGTTGAGCCGACAGACAGCGGCGGAATTCAGGTAAAAGTCGCAAACCTAACATTTGTAACAAGTTCTATGATCGCCAGTACACTTTTGACTTCCGGCGTTGAGAACTGTAACGTTGTTGCCGGATCTCCAATTGAAGTATCCGGAACCGGTGCACTGACAGGTATTATGATGGCTTACGAAAAAGCCAGTGGGAAAGAACTTTCCGAAGACCAGAAAGCAACTGCAACAGAAGAGCTGGTAACAACCGGTGACCTCGCCAAGGATCTCGGTCAGGATACAGCATCTGATCTGATCAACGATGTCAAAGAATCCGTTATTGAAGATAAACTGACTGATCCGTCCGATATTCAGGACGCGATTTCTGACGCAGCCGATAAGCAGGGAATTACACTGACCGATGACCAGCTTGCAAAAATCACAAGTCTGATGGAATCTATTTCCCAGTACGACTACGATGTCAAAGCACTGAAAAAGACTCTCGACAACCTGGACGGGAAATCCGGAGGATTCTTCAGCAACTTGTGGTCCTCCATCAAAGGCTTCTTTGGCGGAGATGACTCCAACGGCGGAATTATTAACAATACAGATGATGCAGCACTCGGAAATGATGCAATCATCGACAGCACATTAGATGCCGTAAAAGCCAAAGCAAACGATGCCGTAAATCAGGCAAAAGAGGAAGGACTTTGGGATAAAATCGTAGGATTTTTCAAAGATCTGTTCGGAGGCGATGATACCGAAAACTCCGATAATACAGATAGCACTGACGCAGTCGAAGAAAATACGGACAACAACACCGATACAGGCAGCACCGACAACAATGCTGATAACGACACTTCTACAAACGCAGAATAAAATTAATTCATAACTTTAGCAGGGAGATGGAATACTCAAATTCCATCTCCCTGTTTCTCTTCCACACCTCTCTTATTATACATTTTAAAATTCAAAAACTGCTACCCCATACGGCGGCAATTTGTATCCAAATGAATATGGTCTTCCATCACATTCTTTCTTCACGGCATGATAAATGTTCTGTCTCTTCTCGCCATTTCCGCCATATTTCACATCGTCACTGTTCAGAATCAGCTTATACTGCTTCTTTCTAGGAACGCCTACACGGTAATCTTCTCTTGCCATCGGTGTGAAGTTGATCACGAACAAAAGGTTATGCTTTCCATCTTTAGAATGGCGGATAAAACTGTAAATGCTTCTGTATGCATCATCTGCATTGACCCACTCGAATCCTTCCCATGACTGATCCAGTTCATAAAGCGCCTGTTTCTTTTTATACATGTGGAGTAGATCACGCATCCATGACTGAATTGCCTGATGCTCCGGCTCCTCCAACAGATACCAGTCCAGTTCACGTTCCTCTGACCACTCGCGAAGCTGTGCAAAATCCTGTCCCATGAACAACAATTTCTTTCCGGCGTGTCCCATCATAAATGCATATCCTGCTTTCAGGTTCGCATATTTATCAAATCCAAGTCCTGGCATCTTATTGATCATGGAACATTTCAAATGGACAACCTCATCATGCGACAGTACGAGAATGTAATCTTCGCTGTACGCATAACTCATGGCAAATGTCATCATATGATGATTGTCTTTTCTGAAATACGGATCCAGCTTCATATATTCCGTAAAGTCGTGCATCCACCCCATATTCCACTTAAGGCTAAATCCAAGACCTCCGTCTTCTACATCTCCAGTTACCTTCGGCCATGCCGTAGACTCTTCCGCTATCATAAGTGCACCCGGATTTCTTCCAAGTACAACTGTGTTCAGATGCTTGAAGAAATCTACTGCCTCCAGGTTCTCATTACCTCCATACTGGTTCGGAACCCATTCTCCGTCTTTCTTTCCATAATCCAGATACAGCATAGAAGCAACTGCATCAACACGAAGTCCATCAATATGGAAGTGCTCCACCCAGAAAAGTGCATTGGCAATCAGGAAGTTCCTTACCTCATTCTTGCCAAGATCAAATATCTTCGTCCCCCAGTCCGGATGCTCCCCTTTTCTTGGATCTGCATACTCGTAAGTTGCTGTTCCGTCAAACTCGGCAAGTCCATGCTCATCCTTTGGAAAATGTGCCGGAACCCAGTCCATAATGACACCGATTCCATTTCTATGCAGATAATTGATCATCCACGCAAAATCTTCCGGTGTTCCATAACGGCTTGTCGGCGCATAATATCCTGTCACCTGATATCCCCATGATCCATCAAATGGGTGTTCTGCGATTCCCATGATCTCCACATGCGTATATCCCATATCTTTCATATACTTTGTGATTTCTTTTGCAAACTCACGATAAGTATAGAATCCCTCGTCCTCTGTGCCTGGGTGCCTCTTCCAAGAACCCATATGAACCTCATATACAGACATTGGTTCTTTTTTGTGGTTCCATTTTTCCCGTGCAGTCATCCAGGAACTATCGGTCCATTTCAAATTCTCAATATTCGTTATTCTTGATGCTGTACCCGGACGAAGTTCTGCATAATTGGCATACGGATCTGCCTTCATATGATACTCCCCTGTAATCGTCTCAATGCAGAACTTATACATCATGCCTTCTTTTACTCCCGGTACAAAGCATGTGTAAATTCCGATATATTCCGCCCTTGTCATAGGGTTTCTTGTGCGATCCCAGTCATTGAATTCCCCCACTACAGACACGGATTTCGCATTCGGTGCCCAGACAGCAAAATAAACTCCTTCCTGCCCTTCGTCGTCCACCATATGTGCACCCAGCTTCTTATAAATTTCGTAGTGATTTCCCTGTCCGAAAAGGTACTGATCTAATTCTCCGATTTCATAAGCTTTCCATTCTTTCTCCATAAACTTCCCTCACATTTCATCCGGATTTCAATATCTTAAGTATACCTTAGCGGAACACAAAATTCAATCTATGTCACTCGATTCCAGACAAAAAACAGGGATACAATTTTCTACAATTGTATCCCTGCTTCATCACTTACATTCACTATATCATTAAATTTTAAAATCTTCTTCCTTCAGAATAATGCGATCTGACGAATCCGTAGATTTTCCAAATACACGTCTTGCAAGATGCTTTACATTTGCTTTCTGTGAATGTTTAATTGCTTCATCCATGATTTCTTTTACTTCCGCAACTGTAACCGCATGATCTTCACGCTGCATTACATCAATTCGGCTGTAAAGTGCCAGAATTCCCATTTCATCAAGCTTATATCCATTTTCCTTCGCATAAGTCTGACCAAATGTTACTAACTCATCATTGATGAATACCGGAAGTTCAAGCTTAGAAGTGAATTTCTTTTTGAAATCCGGATTAGCTGTCATAATTCTCTCCAGAGGTTTTCTCTGATCTTCAAGAACAAAGAGAAGCTCTCCGGTCTTTCTTGACATCAATGCATTCAGTTCCTTGATTGTTCTGGAATTCAACTTACCAGCCTTTTCGATGATGATCGCTCCACCGCGAAGCTTCTGGATAATATTGCCAAGTTCCTTCTTATTCAGCGATTCACCTGTAACAATAGCAACTTTACCCTGTTTCAGATTTCTTTGTTTCTGGATTGCTTTTACAATATCTACTGCAAGTACTGTTTTTCCAGATCCTTTACGGCCAATGATCATTAAGTTACCGGTTCTTGAAGTTCCCTCTCTCTGGGCACGTCTGTCATTATCAAGTACTGCAACAATCTGTTCACTCATTCCTCTGACCGGTACGAAGTAAGAGAATAATTTCTTCTGCTCCTCTGTCAGTCCGGCTTTCAGTCCAATCTCACTGGTTGCACTTAAGTCATATCTTCCTGTTACAACAAATCCGGTATCAAATGGAACTCCACTTCCTTTTGACTTCTTAATTCTGCGCTGAATCTCTTCCTCAGATGGTTCTTCAATTTCCAAGTCTCCTTCAAGTTCTTCCGGATCCGGAATCTCAGGAAGCTCATCTTCAAAGTCATCTTCCTCGAAATCATCTTCCTCAAAATCATCCTCTTCCTCGAAGTCGTCCTCTTCCTCGAAGTCATCCTCTTCCTCGAAATCGTCTTCCTCGAAGTCGTCCTCTTCCTCGGAGTCGTCCTCTTCCTCGAAATCATCCTCGTCCTCGAAATCGTCTTCGTCCTCGGATTCATCTTCCGGGAATTCATTCCACTCTGCATCGAATTCCTCTACTTCTTCCTCATCTTCCTCCGGGAATTCATCTGCAAAACCATCTTCGTCAAAATCGTCTTCGTCGAATCCATCTTCCTCTTCAAAATCATCGTCTTCGGATTCCTCGTCTTCGAAATCATCCTCGTCTTCGGAATTGTCTTCCGAATCATCCTGGTTTTCTGTTTCCGGAATTTCTTCATCTTCTTGTACTTCTTCGATTTCTTCTACAGCGTCAACTTCATCTTCTGCTTCAAACTCTTCGTCCTCACCCTCAAAGTCTTCGTCTTCAAACTCTTCCTCTTCGAAATCATCTTCATCCTCAGAATCCTCGTCCTCCGTCTCCTCTTCTTCAGAAACTGCTTCAACAATCTCTTCTTCAGGTTCTTCCACAATATCGTCCAGCTCTTCTTCTGAAATAAACTGATCTACAATTTCTTCTTCAACAGATTCCCCTTCTGCTTTTGCAAGCTCCAGTTCCTCTTCTATATCAAAATTTTCCTCTTCTTTCTCCTGTGCTGTTACACGATCTTCCAGCTCTTCCACAAGCTGTCTGATATCATCAGAAAGCAATGCCTTTCTTCTTGCTTCCTCTGCCTCAAGACGAGCCTTCTCTTCCGCTTCACGACGAGCCTTCTCCTCCGCTTCACGACGAGCCTCCTCCTCTGCTTCAAGGCGAGCTTTCTCTTCCGCTTCACGGCGTGCTTTCTCTTCTGCTTCCTGACGGGCTTTTTCTTCTGCTTTCCGTCTTGCTATTTCTTCTACCTCGCGTCTCTCTGCCTCAAGTCTTTCTGCCTCTCGGCGGGCTTCCAGTGCTTCTCTCTCTTTTCTAAGTCGTTCTTCATCGGATGCTTTTTGCTTTGCGATCGCCTCAGCATTTACCTTCTGCTTAGCTTCCCATTCCATCAAGATGTCTTCAATCTTCATCTGACCTTCAATGCGGAGTTCTTCTTCTCGTTCCTCCATCTTCTTCTGGTCTTCCGGATTAATTCCACTCGCCATAGCCACGCCATTAGCCAGTGCTTCTTGAAGTGTCGCACCCTTCACAACTGTCGTAATAGACTTTTTTGGTCCTTCTGCCGCATGCTGAAGAATTCCTTCTAGCTCTCTGACATTCCGAGCTTCTTCCGGAGTTTCCTTTCCGATTGGTTCAATGACTGGTGCTTCTGTTTCTACAACTTCTGGTTCTTCTGAAACAGCTTCTTCCGACTCCAGGACTGGTTCCTCAGCTGGTGCTTCCGGCTCTTCTGAAACTGGCTCTTCTGAAACTGCTTCTTCTGAAACTGCTTCTTCTAAAACCGGTTCTTCCATCGGAACCTCTTTGTCTGCCTTGGCATTTTCTTCCATTGCCTTCAATGCTTCTCCAAGCTCTGCTGTCGGAATTCTTCTCGTTGCATCCAGACCATCCACAGTTTCTGTTGTATTGGCTCCTGATTCCTGCTGTTCTACCTCCGCAGCTTCTGCTGCTTCCTGCGCTGCTTTAATCTGTTCTTTTGGAATTGATACAGTATCCTGTGGAATACTCTTTACATCCTTAAGCGCAGCTCGCTCAGGTTTTTTATCGGCTGCTTTCTTAGGCTCTTTTTTCGGTACACCTTTATACTCATCGTACTTTTCCTGTTGGAGTGGTGTCAGTGGTTTGTACTTCATCTTCAATTCCATTGCCTGATATACATATTTTCCTTCGCTGAACCACAAGATCAAATCGTCACATTCTTCCAGGCACTTTGAGGTCATGCCTGCTTCATGATATAGCTTTGCGAGCTCATACGCCCATTTTTCAATATATTCTGCCTTTTTAAATTCTTCCAGTGCCGAAATCTGTTCTGACAGATCGGACCCTTGTGCCTTCAAAATCCGATATTTCAAAATGAATTGATTCGGATCTCTCGGTGCCAGTTTTACAAATTCCTCATAACAGTCCGAAGCCTCATTCAGATCATTCAGTTTCAGGGCAAGTACTGCCAGACGATACACAACCTTTCTGCTGGACGGTGCTCTGTCAAATGCGATCATAAGCGTATCACGGCTCTTCTGAAACTCCCCGTTATTCTCGTAGATTTCGCTTACTGTATTTAACATTGCCGGGCTCTTCACCCTTCTCCAGTCTATTGTATCGGCAATTTCCATTGCTTTTCTAAATTGTTTCTTTTCGTAATGTTCGAGCATCTGCTCGGTTTTTACCCGATATTCATATTTATCCAATATTCTCACCTCAAATTTTTTGACAATTCTACAGATACAAGTTTATCATACACCAGTCTTATTGTCAAAAACATACGAGATTTTGTTACAAAAATGTTACAAAATGATATCGTCCACTTTTTTGAAATCTTTCAGGCTATACGCTTCTATAATATTTCCCTGGATAACATAAAGCGTATCTTCTATATAAATACCTCTTGTGATCCTCATACTATTTCCATTGATTTCCTCATGCATCGTACATGTAAATCCTTGTTTTTCGTCGTAAGAAAATGTATAGTACTCCCGGCCGCCTTCGCTGTCTGCAGCAAAACCAATCAGATTTTTCTCTGCATCTACTAAAGCTGCCTTATAATCATAAGAAACATCTGTATAGTACACATTTTCAATGACATAAGTCTGCTCCTCTTTCACATTTTCCGGATCAGAAATATCGAACATCGTCAATTTCACGCCATCTGTTGACATAGTCTTTTCATCAACATTCATCCCAATACCCAGTAGCTTATTTTTCCCATACGGATGCAGATAATCTGAAAATCCAGGTATCTTCAACGCTCCTATGATCTTTGGATTTTTCGGATCCGACAGATCAACGGAAAATAACGGATCCGTCTCTTTAAATGTTACAAAATATCCTGCCTTTCCCATAAATCTTGCGGAGTACACCCTCTCATCTTCTGCCAGACCTTTGATGGAGCCAGTTTCTTTCAGTTCTTGATTCAAAACATAAACACTGTTCGTGTCGCCATCGGTCACTACAACTCTCAGATATCCATCATATTCATCAATAGAAAATGAATCATTAATATAGCCGTCTATTTTACACTGTGCTCCAGCCGTCAATTTCCCACTTTCATAAGAAACTTTTCGGATTGTCGTCACATCTTTTCCGGAATATTGCCACACATTTTCATAAAAATAAATATTATCGTTGCTCACATATAAATTGCCACCGTCTGCCAAAAGTGCCTTACTGTGCGCTGTCTCATTTGGATTTTCCAGAGAAACTGATGTGATGATCGAATACATATCTGCCTTTGAAATGGACGGAAGACAGATATCTGTTTCTTTAATCAGATTATCGTTTACAAGTGGTATATAGGACTTCGGATTCTTCGCCGTTATACCATCAAGTGTTACATAATAATCACTGAATAAGTATAAGTATCCATCTGCAATTCTTGAAGAATTGTAATATCCACTCTGACTGACTCTGCCAACTTCTTTTGGATTTTCCCGGTCTGAAATGTCATAAGTTACTGCGGTCGTATTAGCCCTCTGACCATATCCATAATCATCATCATTCCATTTGCCACCCACATAACCGTCACACACTGCGATTAATTGATTTCTTTCGATGTCCAGATACATTTCCTGGATTTCAGAAACATCTTCCACTGTTATAGTAGCCGTTTGCTTCATCCGATTATCGCGGGTATCTATAATGGCAATCTGATCGCTCTTATCTTTTAACACGTAAAGGTATGTTCCATCTGTTTTAGCTGTATCCCCCTCATCCACACCTTCCTGACGTACATTTGTCTCAGAATAAGAACCTCTTGCCATTCCGGTGTCCGCTGTTGCAGTACTGCTTTCTTCCATATTCTGTGCTGCATCTCCACTTGCCTTACTGTCAGCTGATTCATCGACTCTTATATCATTCAATGTTCTTGCCCAGCTTGAAGTGTATGCACTGTCTCTTTCCTGATCTTTCTTATATTTTCCCAAATATGCATAGACATCCTTATATTCCGCCGCACTTTCTACTTTCGTACTGTCACTGATTGTCACATCACTGCCTGCTATCTTATCATCTCGAGCCGAGTCTTCCATTTTAAAATAATTCTGGTATACCATCACTCCCACGATCAGCACCAGGCATGCGGCTGCCAGCCCACTAATTCTCGCCGGAGTCCACACTTTTTTCTTCTTTCCTGCAAGCTTTGCTTCAATCTGTCTCGGTTCAAGCGCTTTCGGCACCGGAACCTGTTCTGACTTTTCCTTTATTTTCCGAATCATGTCCTGCTCATTCTTATTCATAAAATGTCCTCCCATCCAACACACACTGCATCTTCTCCAGCGCCCGGCTTCGTTTTACCCGAACAGTTCCCGGCTTCAGGCTTAGGATCTTCCCGATTTCTGTGCTGTTATAACCGCCAAACACTGACAGCCCGACTATCATTTGCTCTTCTTCTGAAAGAATAAAAAATGCATTTCTCACATCCATCGCAAGTCCAACATCTTCTTCATGAATTCCTTCCACCTGTCCTTCCGGGAAAAAATCTTCTGTCTGCTGTATTCCTTCTTTCGCCACCTGTTTCAGTCTTTTCTTACATATATTTGACAAAATTGTAAAAATCCAGCTCTTGAAAGCTTCTTCTTTTCGAAGTTTATGTATATGTTCATAAGCAGATAACACTGCCGCACTCACCGCGTCTTCTGCCTCATGCGGATCACGCATCAGACAAAGCGCGTAGCGATAGAGGTCTTGATAGACCTGCTCATATAGCTTTGAAAATGCTTTTGCATCACATTTCATTCTTTTTCCTCCTCAATTTGTTTTTCTCAAGAAGTTCTCCACACTCCTCCATTGACTTATCCAATTGCCGTTCCCCAATACCCAGTGTAAAAAGTATTATTACTTCTTCTACATATAAGAGTCCCAAAATATCCCAAGTGTTACAAAAAGGCGTCACTTTTTTTCATAAGTGCCGCCTTTTATTTACATTCGTTTATTCAATTATATTACCGCTCAAAATACTGCGCAAGATAAAATTCAGCGTAATTCCCAGTTCAACGGAACATAGAACGTGAATTTTACCTATCGGATTATTTAGCCCTTATAATAATTAATCAGACAACCTTTGAGAATAATCTCTCTTTCTGCGTCTGTCATATCTCCAAGTGTAAATGTGACTTCTTTCAATGTATCTCCGACTACATAAGCTTTGATTTCTGCATCTTTGTTTTCCACTGCTTTTCTGATTTCCGGTACAAAGATATAATCGCCATTTTTGAAGCTTAATTTCTTGTCGTCTTCTTTTGTGATAAATGGAAGCATTCCCCAGTTAATCAGATTGGAACGATATCTTTTTGTCGCATATTCATTTGCAATATTCGCCCAGCCACCGAGCACCTTCTGACAGGAAGCTGCCTGCTCTCTTGCTGAACCGTCACCTGGTTTTACTGCAAAGATCGTACTTCCGACTCCGATATTTCCTTTTCCTGCTTCCGGATATCTCTCCTGGATCTTTGCCATAACCGGTTTTAATTCTTCCAATACCTCTAACGGACATTCACCTGCTTCGATTGCTTTCTGTGCTTTCTGTACTTCCTTTGCACGTCCCACATATGCAGGATCTTTTCTGGAAAGTGCAAACTCTGCCAGTCCAAGTGGATTGGATCTGTAAGAAGATGTTTCTCCAGATGGGATCAGCTCATCTGTTGTTGTAACCGGATCGTGAATCTCTGATACAACTTTCAATACCAGATTCTCCGGAAGTGCTGACATTGCCGGCCAGTCTTTGATATTCGGTCCGAACTTGATCTTTGTATCCGGATCAGCCACACCATGACTGTCAAATACACGATTTGCATAAATCTTCTGGTCAAAGTGGTATTTCTGTCCCTTGTATTCTACGTCCATATCTGTTGCAGGTGTCAGGAAGCCTTTATTTGCTGCTGTTGCTGCAATTGAACGGGCATCCATAAGTGCAACGGATGCAATCTGTCCACTCTGAAGCTTGGAACCTTCACGGTTCGGGAAGTTTCTTGTAGAGTGGCGAATAGAAAATGCGTTATTTGCCGGTGTATCTCCAGCTCCAAAGCATGGTCCGCAGAATGCTGTTTTTACAATTGTTCCTGCTTCCATAAGATCTGCAACTGCACCGTTTTTCACAAGTTCCATATAGATTGGTGTACTTGCCGGATATACACTAAATGTAAATTCATCTGAGCCAATGTAATGACCTTTTATGACGTCTGCTGCTGCGCAGATATTTTCAAATCCACCGCCCGCGCATCCTGCAATGATTCCCTGATCCACATAAAGCTGTCCGTCGATCACTTTGTCTTTCAGTGTATAAGGTACTTTACCATCCAGGCTGATCTGCGCTTTTTTCTCAACATCATCCAGAATATCATAAAGATTTGCTTTCAATTCATCAATGGTATATGTGTTGCTCGGATGGAATGGCATGGCGATCATAGGTTTGATCTCACTTAAATCAACTTCTACACATCCATCATAGTAAGCTACCTTACCTGGTTTCAGTTCTTTATAATCTTCTTTTCTGCCATGGATCTCATAGAACTCTTCAATCGTCTCATCGGTCTGCCAGATAGAGGAAAGACAAGTAGTCTCCGTCGTCATGACATCGATACCGATACGGAAATCTGCACTCAGACCGGCTACTCCAGGTCCTACAAATTCCATAACTTTATTCTTCACATAGCCGTTGGCAAATACTTTGCCAATAATTGCCAGTGCAACGTCCTGTGGTCCTACACCCGGACGCGGTTCCCCTTTCAGATAGATTGCTACAACACCCGGCATATTAATATCATAGGTCTGGGAAAGAAGCTGTTTAACAAGCTCTCCACCACCCTCACCCATTGCCATGGTGCCAAGTGCACCATAACGAGTATGACTGTCGGAACCAAGGATCATCTTACCGCCACCGGCAAGCATTTCACGTGCGAACTGATGGATAACTGCCTGATGAGGTGGTACATAAACTCCACCGTATTTCTTGGCACAGGTAAGTCCAAACATATGATCATCTTCGTTGATCGTTCCACCTACTGCACAAAGAGAATTGTGGCAGTTGGTCAGTACATATGGAATCGGGAATTTCTCAAGTCCTGAAGCACGTGCTGTCTGAATAATACCTACAAATGTAATATCATGAGATGTCAGCTTGTCAAATTTAATCTGCAGTTTCTGCATATTTCCGGAAGTATTGTGTGCTTCCAGGATACCATAAGCCATTGTATTTCTGGCTGCTTCTTCTCTGGAAACCGGCTGTGTCATGTTCTCTTCTTCTACGATATCACGGCCATTTACCAGATAAATACCACTGTCATAAAGCTTCATTGTAACTCCTCCATTCATAAAAATCACGCATCTACCGCTCTGCGATTTATGCCATGAATAATGGCAAAACATCTCGCGGGATACTACCTGCAAACAGTAATACTATTATACTTTATCTCGCTAAAATCTGCAATAAATTTTCTTTACTTCTCTATAAAGAATAGCTATACTTAAAGTATTGTTTTTGCTGATTCAGTATAAAATCACTTCTTACAGGAGGTACAGCATTATGTTTCGTTTATGGGGAAAAATGTGGAAAGACAACCACATGCTAAAAGATCTGGTCATTGATGATGACTCGGAAGATACAAGAACACACAAAATTTTTCATGCCCTGCAGGAAATCTGCTATGATTTTGACCTGGAGAACCCAATTTGGCTGGAAAGTAATATTTCTGATTTCAAACGCCATTCAAAGACCAGATTTCGCCAGGACAGTTTTATTGAACATATCGAGTTTGATTATCTTGAAATCCAGGTGATCGAAGAAGATTAAAAAAATCTGCCGAAGTTCAGGCATCTCCTGTCCCCGGCAGATTTTTTATTGTGAAGTAATGATTCTATTTTATTTACATATCTACTCTTATATGATCCACTTACTAACTCGCGGAATCTTTTTAATGATCATAACTGCAGCAAGACTTAGTACAAAAATCATTGTGATCAGAACCGGAATCGCAATTGCAGTATTACTTATCATCATACTGTCAATTCCTATTCTGTGAAGAATATCTCTGATAAGCGCATGGATCAGATAGATTCCAAAAGTGCAGCTTCCCAGATAGCAGATCCTCTTTTCCTGTTTTTCATTCCATTTGATCTTGGATACATGGTTTTTGAAAAACAGAAAAAACGAACTTCCCCAGAAAAATCCTGCCAGTGTGTAGTTCTCATAAAATGACTGTATTGGTTTTCCTGATTTCTGTGAGCT
>ENA-OPDD01001052-OPDD01001052.1-human-gut-metagenome-genome-assembly--contig:-NODE-1052-length-19529-cov-33.065513_pt1 | contig 19529 bp, 26 predicted proteins | sample MGYA00241574_ERZ501499 | MGnify/ENA primary metagenome ERZ501499 (study PRJEB25962, sample SAMEA2042576) | human gut metagenome | biome: human gut; feature: human-associated habitat; material: faeces...
CGCTATAATGAGGGTACAAAGAAGGAGGGTCAAGGAAAATGAAAGAGATAATTAAGGAAACATATAGAAGAGAATTAGAAGAAATGTCTAATAGTGAATTATTGTTTGAATTTGAATTTTGTTGTAATGAAATTGAAAGATTAATGAAAATTATTAATAATGGTCCATATGAACAACAGCTTTTAAGTTGTGAAATGGTAAGGAAAAGAATTTGTAAAGAAGTTATTTTAGATAGAATGGGAGGTAACAAATAATGACTAGAAAAGAAGAATATCATTGTACAATATTAACAAATTATGCGGGTGGTAAAAATTTTATTCAGATGTCAAAAAGGTATGGATTAGGAAAAGAACAATTAGATTTGTTGGTTGATTCATATCTTGAATTATTTGATATGCTTATGTTATGTGCACTAAGAGATGATTATATTACAAAAAATGATTATTTAGATTTATTAGAATATTCTAATAAATTATCTAATTATTTAAAGGAGTGTTTGGAATGAGTCGAATTTATAAACATGGTCATTATCCAAGCGAGTTAACTATGGATAATATTAACAGAATCGTTGATATTATAGAGACGTATTTATGTGATTATAAACTTGGATTTCATTTAGTTTATCAGCGTAGACATTTAATAAGAATGGATATTCGTAAATTAAATTCAAAGAGTGTAATAGCTAGTTATTCGTTTCGTTATAATACTATGACGTTATTTAAACGTAAGGTTTTACAAGGTGCTGTATCACTTGAGGATATGATTAAAGAGAATGAGAGACGCGGTTATGAGTATTTACAATAATTTAATGCTTGCAAGTTGGTTTATCTGTGTAGTATTATCTGTATATCAAATTTATCAGCAGTGCAAAGGTAATTTTAAATATTATAAGGTGTCAAACAGATACATAAATTTCATTATAATAGTGATTATAATGTTAGTTATGTGGTTTGTTCTAATAAATATGAAGTATGACGAACTAATGGAGGTGTGCCATGTAAGACATTAAAGTGTTATGACTTCACTAAAAAGCGTATAGGTTGTAAATTGTTATGCTATCACAAAATTAGACAACTTGAAATAAATTAATTGAAAAAGCAACGGTTAAAATTAAAAGGAGAATATTAAAATGGAAAATTTAGGAAATGAAGTAATGGCAATGGAAAACACAGGTTTGGTTGTGACTGAGGACATGACTCACGAGCAACGCGTTAACTTATTTAACGCGGTAAATAATGCGGAAGGTTTAAGTGATCAAGTAGGTAAGGACTTGTATTTGACTGGTTACATCGTGCAAGATGTAGAAAAGGAAAACGAGAGAACAGGCGAAATTATCTGTTCTAAACTAATTACTGTAATTGATAAGGATGGAAAAGCCTATGCAACAAATTCAAAACCTTTCTTACAATCATTAAAGCAACTTAAACAAGTATTTAATTATGATTGGACGAAAGATCCGGTATGTGTGACAATCATTCAGAAAAAATCGAATTCAAGTTCAAACAAATATTTAAGCATGGCTGTAAAATAGCCTAATAAAATAAGGGTGTTAGCCAAACACCCTTTTATTTTTTGACTTAAAAGGGGGTGTTTAAATTGGCTAAAATGCGAAAAAGTTCGAAAGATGTTAAGCGGTTAAGAAATGCTATAGCAAGTGCTAAACGAACCGCAACAAAAGCGCAAAACATGGGGCAGGATGTTGTATTTACGGACATTAGAACCATTAAAGATTTTAACGATCGTAAGGAATTCAACAAATACTTAAAATCAATTGAAAAATTCAACAAAGAAAATAGATTTATAAAAAATAGGTACGGTGTCGTATTTAACCGTAACGACATTGAGCAGGCTAATAAGTTAGTGGATAAACAGAACAAACAAAGAAAAAAATTAGTTCGTAGTGTTGGACTCAATAATTTGAAAGAAACAAAAGGCGGTATATCAACAAATATTTCAGTTCGACAGGCTTTATCAGTATTAAAAGATGATAGAGGAGGTTTTTTAGAGCCAGTCCATCACGTTAATATTCAATCGTATAGATATCCTAAACAGTTACAAAATAGGATTGAAAGTCTAAAGGAGAATACAAAGAAGAAAAATAAGAAAATCACCACGTTTCGAGAAAATTATAAAACAGCTATAGAGAAACAAATACGAGGGCACAATATAACAGAGGAAGAAGGACAACAAATTTTAAAAGACATGAGATCATTATCGGATAAAGAATTATTGAAATGGTTGTATCAAGAACGAAAAGCGATAAATACTTTTAAATATTTGGATTTAAGCCGTGAATACACAGAAAATCAAAAATTTGTGAACGAGCAATTAAGTAAAGCTATAAGAGAAGATTTAAGCGATGTAAAAGATAGTTTAGCTGTATTTACCGGACGTGCCTATGTTAGTGACGGTGTGGTTAAGTATAAATAATGTAAAGGGGGTTGTAGTATGGCAAAGAAAAAAGAGCCTAAAGAGATTTGGGCGTGCGACTTTGAAACTACAACCGACCCTTTAGACTGTCGCGTATGGGCTTGGGGTGCAAGTTTTGTTGAAGATTCGAGTATTAAAGAATATGGGAATAGTATAGACAGTTTTATAGATTGGTGTAAACAGAAAACACGTAAATTATATTTTCATAATTTAGCGTTTGATGGTGAATTTATTGTAAGTTGGTTATTATCAAATGGTTATGAATATTCGGACAAGGCTAAAACAGGTTGTTTTAAAACAATAATATCTAATACTGGTCTGTGGTATTCCATTGAAATATGGTGGAAATATTCAATTTATCGTTCAACAAAAACGACAATATGGGATTCGTTTAAATTAATTCCATTTAGTATTGAGAAGATCGCACATGATTTTAATTTACCAATACGAAAATTAAAACTAGATTATAAGACTAAACGTGAGGTTGGGCACGAGCTAACACCGCATGAAGTCGATTATTTGTTTAATGACATTGATATTGAAGGTATGGCATTGAACGAATGTTTTAAGCTTGGATTTAACAAAATGACAGCCACTAGCTGTAGTTTTGAGGCTTTCAAGAAAACATTACCTATGAGTTTTGAAAAGATATTCCCACCTTTAGAAATGAATGTGGACACTGATTTAAGACCGGCATATAGTGGTGGTTTTGTTTGGGCAAACCCGGAACTAAAAGAAAAAGAGATAGGGCAAGGGATAGTATTTGACGTAAACTCGTTATTCCCAAGTCGTATGTATTATGAGCTTTTGCCATATGATACACCTATATATTTTGAGGGTGAATATCAACAGGATAATGAATATCCGCTATGGGTAGGCGTTGTGAGTTTCGCTTTTGACATTAAAAAAGATCATATACCTTGTATATCACTAGACAAGTTTTCTAGATTTTTTGGTAGCAAAAAATATGTAGATAGCTCAAACGGGGATATTGTTAGAATGACTGTCACAAGTGTTGATTGGGAGTTATTCAATGAACAATATGATATTTATGATGTGGAATTTATTAATGGCTATAAATTTAGAGGCTGTTTAGGTATCGCAAGGCAGTTTATAGATGAGCAAATGGAAGTTAAAAAGAATTCTAAAGGTGCTCAAAGATTTATTGCCAAAAGACAATTAAATTCAGTTTACGGAAAATTTGCAACGAATCCAAATGTAACGCCTAAAATTCCTTTTATTGATAAGGATGATGGAGTATTAAGGCTACACGATCCTATATATACTACCTATGAAGATGGTGAGGTTAAAGAGGTTATTGACGAACAATTTAGAGATCCTATTTATTTACCTTACGGCGAATTCGTAACAGCTTACGCACGTAAATATACGATATCAACCGCGCAAAAAGTAGGTATTCATAGAGTTGCATACATTGACACGGATTCAATACATCTAGTTGGCACACAAGTTCCGGACGCAATTAAGGATATTATAGACGATAAAGAATTAGGATATTGGGGTTTAGAATCAGTGTTTACACGGTCTTATTTCATTGGGGCTAAAAGTTATGTTGAAGAAATTGAAATATCTTACAAAGATTATGTGGAACACCAGCAAGAATACATAAGTGAAAATGATTGCAAAGATAATTTGTATTATATACGTCAAGGAGTATGTTATTATTTGAATGTTAAGTGTGCTGGGATGACAGAAAGAGCAAAACAAAATGTAACATATGATAATTTCAGAGTTGGTAATGTTATTAACGATTGTCTAAAAAAGACACATGTTCCGGGTGGTATTGTATTAGTCGATAGACAATTCAGTATTAAAAGTAGATAGGAGAAAGATAAGCATGATAGATATAATATTAGATATAATTTGTAGTATTATAATTTCACTTGGATGTTTAGGTGTTGTATTTTTATTTGTTGTATATGCTATTGGAATGTTTATTTTGATTGTTGAAATAGTAAGGAGTTTAAAAGATGAATAATTTTATATTAATATTGTTAATTATTTTAATTGTTGTTATTAGTTTAATCGGTGAATATGAAAACAGACAATTAAGAAAAGATATAACTGAAAATAAAAATCTAATAAGTAGGTTGAAAAAAGAAGTTGGTAATAATTACTATTATAGGTATGATTTAGAAGAAAAATACAAATTAATTTGTAATCAATGTGATAAAACAATTAAAGAATTTAATGAAATTATGTTTGGAAGTCCGCCTTTAAAAAATAAAGTAATAATTGTTAGATCCATAAAAGATTATGACTATTCAGCATATCGAAAAGATATTGAAGCTTTAAATGAATATTTAGACAAAGGATGGACAATTGTAAACCATGAATCAAATGAATTTGTGCATACATATATATTAGGAATGCCTTTAAAATGGCTAAAAGAAAAAGAAGGTGATATGAATGATGAGCGAGAAAGCTAAAGAAAATAGAAATAAATGGTATCGAGATCATGTTAATAAATATTGTGTTTGTGTCAATAAAAATGAAACTGAAGTTGTTAATTTTATTGAGAATTTATTGGAACATAAGAATTTTAGTTTCTATGTTAAAAATAAAATTAAAGAAGATTTGGAAAAAAGAAAATAATTTGCTATTATACTTACGTAAGGAATAAAGATAGGAAATCAGACATGTATGTTAGGCTTACTCGCGGTGAAACGTGCTAACAACATATATAGGAATAGTAAACTAGCTGATAACACTTTAAACTTTACAACCTATTATCATGAAACCCTCATAAAAGAGGGTTTTATTTTTTATTGACTTTACAATATTAATATCATATATTAATAAATAGAAGGGATGTGTAAAAATGGAACGTGACGAACTAAGAGAAAAGTTTACGGAAGTGTTAACGGTTGAAGATCAAGCGGAACGTTCAACTATGTTGAATGATATGCGAGCTGAAGTTGAGAAAACTTTTACAGAGTTAGACAATTTGAAAGCCGAGAACACGAAACTAGTTGAAAAGAATACCTCATTGACAGAGGCTAATTCTAAACTATTTATGCAAATTGGTGTTGAAAAATCGGGCGGAGAAAAACCAAAACATGAGGCACCAATGGATTTAAGAAAATTAGGTATTTAATGAAAGAGGTGATTTAGATGTCAAAAACAACAGCAAAAGATGTAACTAAAACGTTACAAAATGATTTAGGTATGGACCATGAGCCAACAGGTCAAGAAGTCGCAAGTGCAATGTATGCAATGAGTTCAAGCAATTTTAGGAGTACGATCGGAGACCCAAATGAAACAAGCTCTTTAGAGTTTATGAACGGTTTGTTAGAATATCCGGACACATTAGGTGTTGAGTTTATGAATTTAGCCACTAGAATTGGTAAAGTGATTGCACACAGAAATATTTTAACAAACAAACTAGCGCCATTTAAAATGGAAAATATGCCACTTGGTTATACTATGGAAGAGTATTTCGTTGAGTGCGCTAAAGAGCATGCATACAACCAGGCGGACGCTGAGAACACATTATTTAAGCGTAGTTTACCGGACATTAAAACAGCTTTCTACGTAGTAAACAGAAAGTCATATTATCCGGCAACTATTACAGATGATGATTTACGTAAGTATTTCGTTACTTGGGATGGTGTAAATAGTTTGATCGCTCGTATTGTTGACTCTATGTATAATGGTGATAATAAAGACGACTATAACTATATGAAAACCGCTTTAGTTACTCACTATGAAAACGGACACATGAAAATTGTAAATACAAGTGCTGTCACAGATACAGATACAGCGAAAGAATTAGCACGTAAAATTACAGAATACGTGTCTTACTTGACTGAGCCTACTAATGAATATAATGCTATGGCTGTTACAAAACAAAATGACTATGAGGATATTTATGTCATTTTGAATGGTAAAACCAATAGTTATTTAAATATTGATTGGTTGGCACAAACATTCCAATTAGAGTTTGCTCAATTTAAAACTCATGTATTAGTATTACCTACTTTACCAAGTACGGCACAAGGAAATATTGAGGCTATTGTGTGTGATTCAGAAATTTATCGTGTATTTGATCAAAAGTATAGTGTAGGTGTTGCTTATAATGCTAAGGGATTATATTGGAACTACTTCTTACATCACTGGGAAGGAATTGCAACAAGTCGTTTTGCTAACGCAATTGCTTTTGTTTCCGGTAACGTTGAGGAAAAAGTTACAGCGATTTACTCAAATCCACAAGTTGTGGAAGTACGTAAAGGTGCGACTATCACCGTACCATTTACAGTTCAAACAAGCGGTTTAAATGCTAAGTATAGTTTAACAGCTACATCTAGTGTTGAGGATAAAGTTAGAGCTACAATCGAAACTGATTCAAAACACGTTAAGATTGAAGGTTTGGACGCTATTGACGCGGAAGGTTTAGCAACTGTAACAATCAGAGATACAGTTTCTAATGTGACATGTGATATTAAGGTTGTTTATAACGTATAGCCATGTTATAATATCGATGTCATGAGTAGGACATGACACCCCTCCTTTCTGTTTTTTGCGTAAATTGCAAATTAGGAAAAAGAGTTATTAATTTAACTCTTTTTTCTTTTATTTTTATTTATTTTGTATTAGTATGTATTTGAAGGTGGTGAGATCATGTTAAGAAAAACTAAAAAGAAACAATCAGCAAGTCAAACAATTAAAGAACAATTTGAGCAAAACCAAGAGATTAAAATAGATATTGATAATTTTTTGCCTAAGTTTGACGAGGTAAAGTTAAGTGGTAAGAATTTAGCTCAAAACTATGTTAGTGAATTTAACACGGGTATGAATATTTACCAATGTTTAAATTATTTACAAGGTCATATTGGTTGGCTGGTTAAGGCTGTTAACGATGTTGTCAAAAAATGGAATAAAAACATCGAGGAAATGATTAAATATTGTATTGAACTGTCTAAAAGTGAATTCGATAAACATTGGGCGGAGTTAAAACCTCAAGTTATTGAGTTGACGAAACAAACAACAATCAATCAATTCAATGAGAAATGGGAAGAATTAAAACCTCAAGTTATTGAACTAACGAAACAGACAACGATCAATCAATTCAATGAGAAATGGGAAGAATTAAGACCTCAAGTAATTGAGTTGACGAAACAAACAACAATCAATCAATTCAATCAGTCATGGGAAGAATTAAAACCGGAGTTAACGCAATATGTTAATAACACTATTAATAATTATATTGATAATCAAGATTCTAAAATTGGTAAAATGTATGACGATTTATCTATCTTGTTAACGAACTTAAAGAACAGTGGAGCTTGGACACAAACAGGTGATACGATTTTTGACGGTCACATGACAGATGGAAGAAACATCGCAACCGGTAATATTAATATCTTTGGTGGAAGTGTTGACGGCGGTTCATACATCCGTACAAATAGCGGAAGTACTGAGAATGATTTGGCTGGTGGTGTATAATGGCATGGCAATATTTTTATGGTGCATATGACAACACCGGACCCTATGCGAATGTTGTTTTAGGTGGCTCACCCGACAACACAGGACCGTTTGGAGCACCGTTAGCAGTAGCGCACGCGTCCGGATACGGTAAAGGTATTAATTTCTCAGATAATGGAAATTATGGTGTAACATTTATTTTAGATTTAGTAGGTTACGCTATAACAGACGCTCAGCAGTATGTGGCGGATGGGTATTATGTTGGTGATACTTCTGTTACATATAATTATTATATTATTGTATCCAAATCAACAGACAATCAAGCCTCATGGACACAATTATTAAGAGAAAAGATATTTACACATACCGGACAAATGCCTTTAAATTATCGACAAGGATGGGATGGAACAGCGAGAGCGAGTCAGTGGAGTAAATTTATTCAATTATCAAATGACACAACCCATGTTAAAATTGAATTACAAGGTGAGGACGTAACTTTTCCACACTCAAATATTTACAGTATTCAGCAAGTGATACCCGACTTTAGACCGTGGGGCATTCGTAAAAGTGGCGTGTTAAAATCATTAAATAAAGACAGTGGATTTTTAAAAATACGAAAATCGAACACATGGAAGGACATCGCAAAATATAGTTATGATAAAGTAGGAAAAGAAAATCAAGGTACTAGCCGAATTCGTAAAAATGGAAAATGGTTAGGGCAAGGAAAAATAGGAAATTAGAAAATAGTTGAACATTCAACTATTTTTTTATATTATAGAAAATGAAAGAGGTGATTAAAAATGAAAATTATTTTAGTGGCATTGGTTTTTAATGGTTTAGATTTGGTAACAGGTATCGTTGGAGCTTTACGAGAAGGTGAACAGATCAAGTCGAGCAAATTAAGAGACGGACTTTTTAAAAAGGTTGGATTTATCTTTTGTTACACTTTAGGTATCGCTATTAACTACGCTGAAACTTATTTAACGTTGCCGTTTGGAGTTGATTTAGTACCGGTGATTTGTACATATGCGATTATTACAGAGGTTGTTAGTATTATCGAAAATATTTCTAAAATCAATAGTGATATATTACCGGAAAAACTAAAAGATCTAATCGGATATAAAGAGGGTGAATAGTATGAATTTTGATGAAATAAAGCAAAATATTTTAAATTCAAGTGAAACATCTACGAGCGAAAGCGAAAGTATTTCAAGTTCAGAGTTACATGAAGAATTTGAGATCAATAACTTTTTACCGGAGTTCGAGCCTTTAAAGTTAAGTGGTAAGAATTTAGCTCAGCAATATGTGAGTGCATTCAATACGGGTATGAATGTTTACCAGTGTTTAAACTATTTACAAGGATACGTTTACACATTAGTAACCGCTATGAATGAAACAATTGAGGCATGGAATACAGTAGTACCATTATTAGAGCAAGCTACAAAAGAATGGACAGATGAGGAATTTGATTATAAATGGTCAATCTTAAAACCTCAAGTTATTGAGCTTGTAACAAATTTAACAATTGAAACATTCAATAATGCATGGGAAGAATTAAAACCGGTTGTTATTAAATTGGCACAGGATACAACCGACGCCGAATTTAAAAAACAATGGGATATTTTAAAACCGCAAGTTATTACACTAGTAGAAGAAACAACAACAAATAAATTCAATGAAGAATGGGAAAAATTAAGACCTACGATTATTCAATTATCAACAGATACAACAATTGAACAATTTAATAGATCATGGGAAGAATTAAGACCTCAAGTCATTGAATTATCACAAACTACAACAAGTAATAAATTTGATGAGAAATGGACCGAGTTACGTCCTCAATTAATTGAACTATCACAAACTACAACAAGTAATAAATTTGATGAAAAATGGGAAGAGTTAAGACCTCAAGTCATTGAATTAGCGCAAAACACAACGAGCACTAAGTTTGATGAAAAATGGACCGAATTACAACCAACATTAACAGAAACCATTAACAATTTAGTTAATACAAATTTAGATACATTTAAAAGTACATTATGGCAGGAAGTCACTAAAAATGAAAGTTTCCCATTCTTATTACCTGAAAATTTTGGTGCTGTTGGTGATGGTCAAACAGATGATAGTTCAGCATTTAATAGTTGCTTTACAAAAGCGACGGGAACGGGTAAATATGTATTATTAAGTAATAAAGTTTATTCTATACACAATAAATTAAACGATATAAGCAATATTAATCTTATTGGTATTAATGCGAGTATTAAATTATTAGGAGATATTGAATTTACAAGTTCAATAGTAAATTGTAATATTAAAGGGATAAATTTTTACCGTGATGAAGTTGTACAAGGTGGTTTTACTACTATATTTGCCTCATCATGTTTAATAAAATGCTCATTTAGGAATTTATTTTTACTATTTAGTAAAGTTTCATCACACAACTCAAAACATATTTTATTAAGTGATTGTAATTTACATAACACATCACTAACAAGCTCAAACAATGAATATACAGGAACTACATATATAATTAATAATACAACTTTTAATATCGAGCATTATTCATATTTTATGTATGGTAATTTAGGTGGTACTATTATATTTAATAATTGTGATATTAATAAAAATATGCCTAATGACTATGGAGCATTGTTTAATATGTACGATAATATAATATTTAATGATTGTGATATAAAATCAATAGACAATAGCACGATATTTACCACAATTGATAATGATTCATTAAATAATATAAATATATCCTTTAATAATTGTTTGATTGACTGTCAAAACAGAAATATTATAAATTTTACTGTGTCTAAAAACATTTATGCCACATTTAAATTTATAAATACAAAAATATCAGCTAATGCAATTGCACAAGGTGGATCAGATTTATCTTTATGGATTGAAAACTGTGTTTTAAATACTAATTATGTGTATGGTGGTATTGGTAATGCAAACATTATTGAAATTCAACAAAAATATAGTGATAATAGTCAAAATGTTTTTCCCTGGATCAGTGAAATACCATCCACTTATGAAAACAATGTAAAATTAATTAATGTTGGAACAAGTGATTATTATGTTTTGACAGAAAGCAAAGATAAAAATGTTAAAAAATTAGATTATTATTTTAAATATGATTTTAATTATTTACCAAATGCGCCTTATTATACAATCAACATTTTTGTTAGAGATTTAGACTTAGAAGGTTATACAGTTAAGAGGTCATTATTAACTAATAAAACATGTAAATTAAAAAACAAAAGTACAGGTGAATTAATAGATTATGTTTATTTAATGCTAGATGATAATGTAACAGTCACAACCATAAAAAATGACTCACAAATTACAATGGCTGAAATAGCATTGAAATATTTGCCGTATTTCGCTAAGCTTAAAACAGATACACCTGTTACAGGGCAATGTTATGTTGACGCGTACATTTCCATTATTTTAGAAAAAACTAGCTCATAAGCTAGTTTTATTTTATTATATAGATGAGGTGATAATATGGATAAAAAAGAATGTGAACTATCTAGCATTTATAAAATGAAAAAACCGGAAGATATTCCCTATAATTTACCGGAAGGTCTAAGCGTTTATTTTTATATAGAGTTTTATATGCAAGCTATGCATATACTAAAAGATGTAGATTATGAAAGATATAATATATGTAAAAAGAAACTACACGAGTTAACAATATTAGAGGAGGAATTAAATTTATGAAAGCCGGTCAAAAGTTAGTACATGATGGCCATGAAGTTTGTTTATTTCCTATGGAAACAATGAATATTACACAATGGTCTAGTCCATCAGAGTATAGCCACTGTTGTGGCCATCCATTCGATAATGCTATTAGTGGTCAAACAAGAGTGCCCGTGTATGCACCATTTAGTTGTCATTTAGTGCACACGTACCCGTCCGGTAATACTCGCGTCTATCAAAGTGATAATGAGGTATGGACCCCAAGCGGTTTAAAAAATGTGACTGTAAGTTTTACACATGACCCCAATCCACCTACTGGATCTAATTATAAACAAGGTGATTTAATTTATCATACTGGTACGGCTGGCATGGCTACAGGTGACCATTGTCATATAGACCAGTCTTTTACACTAAATGCTGGTCTAGTTAGTTATGGTGTTGTATGTAGCTATGGCAATGAATGTTATGCTTTAAGTGGTTCAGAATTACCGAATAATGTTTTTTATGTGAATGATACAAATATCGTGAATGGATATGGGCAACAGTGGAAAACATTTGAAGGTGGTCAACCTCCAACCCCACCCGAACCAACCTATAAATACACTAAACATTATTTCATGCTAGATGGTTTAGGCATTGATTTTGGCTTTTATAAGACAAAAGAAGAGGTAAAACCCGAACCACCAACACCAACAAGTAAGTGGTTTATTCCCGGTGATATCAATAACACGAGACCACTTACAGAAGATGAATCTAAACAAAATTGGATCGCATTTTGGCAATTTTTTAAGGCGAAAGGTTGGACCGCAAACGCGGTTGCTGGTATATTAGGAAACTCTTATTTTGAAAGTACAGTCAACCCGAATCGGTGGGAGGGTGATGTACCATTTGCACAACCGGTAGCAAGTCGTGGGTATGGTCTAGTGCAGTGGACGCCTTGGACGAAAATAATTGACTGGCTAAAAGAAAAAGGATATTATCCGGATGTATCAAAGTTTGGTCAAGGTGAATGTGAGCGAATTCAATGGGAAATGGAGAATAACCAACAATGGATAGCTACAGCAACATACCCTGAAAGTTTCGCAAGCTTTTCAAAATCGACAGCCGACCCTTATACATTAGCTATAGAATTTTTAGCGAATTATGAAAGACCAGCCGACCCGAACCAACCACAGCGTGGAACGAAAGCACGTGAAATTTATGACTATATCAAAGATAAATAAAATAGTTGAACATTCAACTATTTTTATTTATTATAAAATAAAAGGAGATGATTAAGATGAGTATAGGAGTCGTTAACAGTCAATTTACACCACAAAGTAAAATTTATTTGTTGAAGGGTCTAGAAATTGACGCAATGAATAACACGTTTTGGGGTGCATTCGATACACCCGAAAAACAATTTAATTTTTTCATAAATAATTATGATCATATCGTTTTTGAAAATTACACGTATCAAAGAAAAGATGGTACGGTAGTTGTTCCGGGTGTTTATGATGATCTACGTTTATACAATTATTTAATTTATCAAAATGGAAATACAGGAAATAAAGCAAAATGGATTTACTGTTTTATTACAAGTTTAGGGTACTTAAATGATAATGCCACTAGTATTAGTTTTGAAACAGATGTAATACAAACATGGCGGTTTGAAATTGAAGAAAACTTTATGGAGTCATATATCGCATATGAACATAGACCACAATATTATGATACTGGAGATGGTGTACAACGACCTTGTATTAATACACAACCGGAGAATTTAGAGATTGGGACGGATTTAGTCAGTGACAAACAATATCTAATAGACGCAAACGGAATAACTAGTTTTGCTGTAATTGGTATGACTTGTGATATGTCCGGAACAGATAGCTACACAAACGCACAATTAGGAACACCGTCTCAAATTAATTATTATGTTTTTCCTTTTAGTCGATATACGGGAACTGATATAACATCTTTAAAAATTGGCAGTGCAAGCGGTCAAACTGTAACGATTAGCGGACTTTCAAAAGTATTAGACGCTATCCGAAAGAATGAAAAACTAGTGGGTAAATGCGTTTCTATAGTGGTAACCAATTCAATACCAGGCTTGGTTGTTGAAAATGGACAGGTTGTCATTAAACGAGACTGCTTTAGTGCTGAACAACAAGGTGATTATCAAATATTAACGTATAAAGCTAAAACAATGAATGACATGCTAGAAAATGATTTAAACGCCTTTCCAAAAACACGTGTATATAATATACCGGCGTTTATTGGATTTACTCAATTCACAAAATTATACACGTACCCATACAGCTATATGCTTATTAGTGATAATAACGGAACAACAAAAGTTTTTAAAAATGAATTATGGGAAGATATGAAAAACGCACAATTTATATATGTAGGCTCACCAAACAGCTCAAAAATAAATATTGTAGCATTAAATTATAAGGTAACAAAATCAGATGAATCTTATTCAGATTTAATTAATTTAGATAATTCCTTTGAATCTCAATATGAGACAAGCCTACCTATTATTAGTGATACGACCGCATTAATGTTACAATCTTCACGTAACTCTATGAATGTTGGATTGTCCAATATTAGAAGGTCAAATGAAACAAATTCAGCCATAGCAAGCGCAACAGGTAATGCATTGAGTGCTCAAACAAGCTTACAAAATAACTTAAATTTAAGTGTAACCGCACGGAATGCAAATTTAGCTAGTAATTTGAATGATTTACACAACAAATCGAATATGATAAATGCTAGTATAAGTGCTATAGGCGGTTTAAGTGGTGGTATCGCCAGCGCGTTAACCGGTAATATTGGAGGTGCTGTTGGTAGTTTGGTTGGAGCTGGATTAGGCATTGGACAAACAGCCATGCAAAATCAAATCAATACAAAACAAACGAACTTACAAAACGCAAATGCACTTGCGAATGCAAATGCACAAGCTAGTGCTAATAGTCAATCAACCGCAATAGGTAACCAATTAAGACAGTTAACAACACAATACCAAAATCAAACAAACATTCAAAATGCTATGGATAGCTATAATGCACGTATTCACGACGCACAGGCAACGGCTGACAGTATTGTAACTGGTTCTAATGATTTAATGCGACAAATTGCACTAGATTTAAATACATTTGTATTATATGTTTATAGACCAACAGACGAATATAAACAGAAACTCGAAAAAATATGGAACATGCGAGGGTATGCCACTAATACAATTGACTACCCTAATTTACGATCTAAAATATCATGGAACTACATTCAGACGGTAAAGTGTAATATTAAAGGTACAAACATCGACCCGAACGACTTGGAAAAAATCAAACGTGTATTTGATAATGGTATTACTCTATGGCACAACAAGAATGTTGGTGATTATAGCCAAAATAACGGCGAAAGATATTCATATACACAGTGTGATAAATACGGGAATTATAAAGAAAAGAAAGTACATTAATATAAAAGGTTGACTGTTCAACCTTTTTTATTTAACATATAATTAAAAGGAGATGATTAAAAATGGATTTATTAAATGACACGAGCTCGTTTACAGATTATTGTAGAAATGCGGTGGATGTTGCTACTATGAATAATGGAGAGGCGGATTTTATTTATTACACATACTTACAAATGTTGAGTTTAAACATGTTTAAATATAAAGGTTTACCCGAATCCATTAATACATTCTATTTAGAATATGTTTTACAAACACGTGGTTACATTGGCTTTTATGATGATGAAAGATTAGGCTTGATTTGTAGTGAAATCACATTAGGCGGTAGGCTTAACCACTATCAAGAACCAACCGAATACCATACAGTTTCAACAAGTCCACTTGTTAAAAAGAATTTATCAAGTGAAGAGTGTGTTGTTATGAAAAACAGTCCTTTATATGTTGGTATCTTCCCATACTTAAGCTTTTTCGCTAAGAAACTAGCTTTAACGAGTCGCACAATGGACCAAAATTTAACAATGCAATGGACGCCGTACATCATTACAGGTGATAAACGTATGTTACAACAGTTCAAAGTGTTCATGAAGAAGATTTTGCAAGGTGTTCAAACGATCTTTACTTCAAAAGGATTTAGGACGGAAGATGTTAACGTACTACAAACAAACGCACCTTTTATTGCGGACGAGTTACACGGCATGAAACAAGCGATTTTACGTGAATGCATGACTCTATTAGGTATTGAAAATGCCAACATGGATAAAAAAGAAAGATTAGTTGCGGATGAGGTCAACGCCAACAATCAACAAGTTATTGCGTCTCGCAATATTTGGCTAAGCGAACGTAAAAAAGCGATTGAAGAATTGAACAAGAAATTTAATTTAAACGCAAGTGTTGAGTTTGCGCCATATGAGGATTTTGAAGACATCTTAAAATTGATTGAACTAGATAGTGATACAAGTCTTTCAGATTTTAAAGACGACCTAACAATTAAAAAAGAAGGTGATTAGTATGTTTAAAAAATTAAAAGTACCTAATTATTTATTAACTTTACAAAGTCCGGTACTCGCTGAGAATACTGAAACGATATGCGGTGTATGTCACAATTTAGCGTTTACAGAGTTAATTGACGCTCAATATGAATTAAGTGATATGGAAGTTTTAGAGATCGCAAGAAAAAAGATTTTCGATTTTAACTATCCTTTTTATGACGACCCCGAAAGACGTAAAGCTTTAGAGACTGGCATTTTAAAGCACTTTTGGTTTGACGAGATCGGTCAAGAAACCTATGCGTATTGGAAATTTGAGCTACAACACTGGTTTGAAGTCAATATGGATAGATATTATACCTTATTTAAAACTATCCCGTTCCAAGATCAAGACGACCCAACCTCAAACACGAACTATACAGAAACTTATACGCGTGATAGTCGAGGTAACACACAAGCTAGTGGAGAAGATACGTCTATCGCCTTACAATCTGTAACTCCGGAAGGACGTATCGACATTGAAACAAACGACTATGTAAACAATATCGCTAAGACAATCACAAAACCAAAAAGCGCAAATGATACGACAGGGCATGAAGAGTATAGTTTTAAGCGTAAAGGTAATATCGGTATCCAAACACTAGCGGAAGTGTTACAAGGCTCAAGACGTGCGGTTATTACCATCGAGAACGAGTTATATACGGAATTACAAGAATATGGATTATTTTTTAATGTATTCTAGGAGGTAATTAATATGAATATTAATGTGAATAAATATTATGACTATAGGCGAAAAGTACTAGGTACATATGTAGATCGTGATGGTGCTTATGGTTCTCAATGTTGGGACTTATACTTTGATTGGTGCGAAAAAAATGGGTTTAAAGGTGCAAATTGTACAACTAGCGGATATGTTAAAGATATTTGGTTAAATAGAAAAACAAATGGAATGACATATAATTGTGTTGAAATTACTGAGTTACAACCTGGTGCAATTGTTGTATTTAAAGAGGTGCCAAATATTACACCATGGAGCCACGTTGCTATTTTTGATAGTGATATTAACGGTGCATATGGTCGCTTTTTAGGTGCGAACCAAGGAGATAAGAATGGTTTAGTCAATATTGTTACACTACCATACTCAGCTACATTCGAAACGGCTTTCATGCCTAAAGCTATGATTTTAAGCGATGAAAAAAGTGAAATGGTATTAAATGAAATTCCAAGCGATTTTATTAAGGAATATGGGACATTCTACCCAAATTGCACAATTAAAATCAGAGAAGCACCGAGTCAAAATGGAAATGATACAGGTTTATATTATACAAATGGTATGCATGTACAATATGATGGTTATGTTAAGCGTGATGGCTATGTATGGATTAGTTGGATTGGTAGCAGTGGTAAGCGTCGTTGGATGGCTGGCGGTGAGTTAAACTCAAAAGGTATTAATTACTTACCTTATGGAGTATTCAAATGACAAAATCAATTGACTGGTATAGCCCTACCAATATAAAGTCATACAACAAATTTTTAAATTTCATCATTGGTGGTCGTGGAATTGGTAAAACATATGGATTTAAAAAAGACTGTATTAGTCGATATAAGAAAAAAGGAAAACAATTTCTTTATTTAAGACGATATAAAACGGACCTAAAAAAGATAAAAACATTTTTAAATGATCAGTTTGAAAACTTCAAAGATGATGAATTTAAAATTACAGGTGGTAGCAACTTTACCACCTTTTATATAAATGGTTGCGAGATGGGATACGCAACATCTTTAACAGCGTTTGCAAGTTTAAAATCAACAAGTTATGTAGATATCGACACTATTATTGTTGACGAATTTATACCGGAAAAGGCAGGTTTTAACGCATACATTCCAAATGAAGTTGAGATCTTATTAAATATCATTGACTCTATATTTAGACAAAGAGAAGGACATGTATATTTATTAGCAAACAACGCAAGTATCGTTAACCCTTATTTTAGTTATTTTGGTATCACACCCGACCCAAATAAAGAATTTAATACATTTAAAGGTAATGAATCCGTCGAGCAAATTATTGTACAAATTTGTCATAGTGACTATAAAAAAGGAAATAAAGAAAAATCGAAATTCCATAAATTAATATCGGGTACAACATACGGAGAGTATAACGCTGGTAAGTTTGCATATGATACAAACGACTTTATAAAAAAGAAAACAAATGTTTGTGATTATTTATGTACGTTATACTATGATGATATCTATTATGGTGTTTGGATAGATATGAACACGGGTTATGTGTATATCAACCAACAGATAAACAAAGAATACGGATATTGTTATTCCATTGGCAGTAATAATCGTGAAAATATGATGATCGCGAAACTATGGCGTAAGGACCAAAGACTCAATATGTTAATACGATCATATCGTGATGGATGTGTATATTACAATAATCAAGAAACAAAAAGACTTTTAAGCTATATATTGAGTAAATATTAAAATAAAAAGAGTGCCATTAATGCACTCTTTTAAGTTCTTATTTTAATATTTACCTACTGTATATAAATAATATTTGTGATTATCACCGTACTTTTCATAATACTTATTATACACATCTTGAACAATTTTATAGTCTGTATTATGTATTACAATTAAACCATCGAATGTAAAATAAAATTCAATGTCTATAGGATTATCTACCAATAACATTATTTTACCTCCTTATTAATTTGTTTTATAAAATAGCTTACAATTTCAAATGCAAACATTTTGTTTCTATCTTCTGTATCACAATAGGCTTGCATATTCATATAATCTAAAACAGCATGGTCAACATCGTTGACCTTAATATTTTCTAATATAGTCCTATGTCTATTAAAAGGATGATACAAATTTAGGTCAATATTACAAGTATCATTATCATTATATGAAATTTCATATTTGGCAACCTTTACATCATCATAAAGTAAAAATGCGACTTTACCAAAACAATTTTCCATAGCTACCACCTACCAATTCTCACTATACATAGAAACGAACACATTATTAATGTACTCGTGTTTTCTAACACTAACCAATAATAAATAATATTGCCTATAACTAATCAATCCTTGATTATAATAAGACTTAATTAAATTTTCTCTTTCAATATCACTTGTAATACCAAGTGTTCTATTTAATTCAGAACACAAGCGATTGAGACTAGTGTAATTACTCATACGCTATCCCTTCTTTACAATCCTACAAACTTCTTTAAGCTTGTAGCTAATCATTTCATTCAATTCAACATAAGATTGATAATCAATATCTTTATCGTTGTAAATATCCTCAGTTGTATCAATACAATCACTAATATAATCAGATAAAATTTTTAACACGTTAGCTAACTCATGCCAACCAATAACTTGCTCTAAAACATGATCATAAGAATTTTGAATATAATCTTTATATTTTTCTTTAGTCATACTATGACCCTCCTTCTTTGTACCCTCATTATAGCA
>ENA-OPDD01001057-OPDD01001057.1-human-gut-metagenome-genome-assembly--contig:-NODE-1057-length-19494-cov-1.797520_pt1 | contig 19494 bp, 19 predicted proteins | sample MGYA00241574_ERZ501499 | MGnify/ENA primary metagenome ERZ501499 (study PRJEB25962, sample SAMEA2042576) | human gut metagenome | biome: human gut; feature: human-associated habitat; material: faeces...
ACATGCAGCAAGGAACTGTTTGAGATGGGCGTTCCGGTACTCGGACTCTGCTACGGCGCGCAGCTGATGAACCACCTGCTTGGCGGCAAGGTTTCCACAGCGCCTGTGCGGGACAAAAATGTAGAGATTGATTCTGTAGAGACCAGAATGGGCAAAAAGACGATTGAACTGCATCATATTTCCAAACGTTTTGGTGAGCGGGTATGTATTCGTGATTTTGACTATATTGTTCTGAAAAATCAGAGACTAGGAATCATAGGTCCAAATGGCTGCGGCAAATCTACGCTGCTTAAGATCATAGCAGGTATCCTTGAACCGGACAGCGGAAGTGTTGAAATTGGGGATACCATTAAGATTGGCTATTTTTCACAGGAAATCGAAGACATGAATTCCAGTCAGAGAGTGATCGACTATATTAAAGCTGTAGCAGAATTTATTCCGACAAAGGACGGACTCATCAGTGCATCCAAACTTCTCGAGCAGTTTTTATTTGAGCCGGCCATGCAGTATTCACCAATCGAAAAACTTTCCGGTGGTGAGAAAAAAAGATTATATCTTCTGAAAGTACTTGCTGCAGCACCAAATGTACTTTTGCTGGACGAGATTACGAATGATATTGATATTCCAACACTGACGATCCTGGAAGATTACCTGGATTCTTTTGCCGGAATAGTCATTGCTGTTTCTCACGACAGATATTTCCTGGACAATCTGGCAGACCGTATCTTTGAATTTGACAGAGAGGGAAATCTGACTCAATATGAAGGTGGCTATACTGACTATCTCGAAGCAAAAAAACGTCGGGAAGGTATGAATATTGATGAATCCGTAGAGATAAAAGCTTCTTCTGTCGGAAAGAACATGATAGAAGAACCTCAGGAAGAAAAATCTTCTGTAAAGACATGGAAACAGAATCGTTCTTCAAAACTGAAATTCAGTTATAAAGAACAACGGGAATACGAAACAATTGATGATGATATTGCTGGGTTGGAAGAAAAAATTGAAAAGCTGGATAATGATATCATGGCGAATGCTACAAATTCCGGTAAACTTAACGAACTTACAAAGGAAAAAGAGACTGCAGAAGCACTTCTGGAAGAAAAAATGGATCGCTGGGTTTATCTGAATGACCTGGCAGAACAGATCGAAGCTCAGAATAATAAATAGATGACGTGGGAACACTCTTGATTTTCTGATAATTCTTTAGTATGATAAAGTTTGAAGTTTTTTTGATAACAATATGGATTTAAAATAGATATACAGGAGGATTAATATGGCAGAATTGGTAAAAGTTGTTGTAGATGCCATGGGTGGTGATCTCGCACCGGTGGAACCTGTAAAAGCAGCTGTAGAAGCAGTAAAAGAAAGAAAAGATATCCTGGTCATTCTTACCGGTCAGGAAGAAGTGATTCATTCAGAGCTTAAGAAATATCAGGATTATCCGACAGACAGAATCCAGGTGGTAAATGCAACAGAAGTAATTGAGACTGCAGAACCTCCTGTTTTTGCAATTCGAAAGAAAAAAGATTCTTCAATCGTTGTAGGACTTAAAATGGTAAAAGAACAGAAGGCCGATGCATTTGTTTCTTCCGGAAGCACGGGTGCGGTTCTTGTTGGCAGAAGCAAAGGTGTGGAACGTCCGCCTCTGGCTCCGTTGATTCCCACAGCTAAAGGAGTTTCTCTTCTGATTGACTGTGGTGCAAATGTTGACGCCAGGCCATCTCATCTGGTACAGTTTGCAAAAATGGGATCTATTTATATGGAACATGTAGTCGGCATCAAAAATCCGCGTGTTGCGATTGTAAATAACGGTGCAGAGGAAGAAAAGGGAAATGCTCTGGTTAAGGAAACTTTTCCGCTTCTCAAAGAAGCAGAAGGAATCAATTTTATCGGAAGCATTGAGGCACGAGATATTCCGGCAGGTTATGCGGATGTTATCGTATGCGAAGCTTTTGTCGGAAATGTTATTCTCAAACTTTATGAGGGAGTCAGCTCTGAACTGATTCACAAAATCAAAGACGGAATGATGAGTACTTTAAAAAGTAAGATAGGAGCACTTCTTGTCAAACCGGCGCTGAAACAGACACTCAAAAGTTTTGATGCGACAGAATATGGTGGAGCTCCGCTCCTTGGATTAAAAGGCCTTGTTGTCAAAACGCATGGAAGTGCCAAAGCTATCGAAATTAAGCATGCAATTTTCCAGTGCGTACAGTTCAAACAACAGAGGATCAACGAAAAAATTGCGGAAAAAATCCAGCCGGTGCAATTTCCGGCCCCAGATAAGGAATAACAGAAAAGAAGGCAGATAAAATGGAACAATTGGAACAGATCATAGGATATACATTTCAAAATAAAAAACTTCTGAAACAGGCATTGACACACAGTTCATATGCAAATGAAAAAAAGTTGGGAAAACTGGGCTGTAATGAACGTCTGGAGTTCCTTGGCGATGCAGTTCTTGAACTGATCAGCAGTGATTTCCTTTATAAAAAATACAGTCAGATCCCGGAGGGGGAACTGACCAAAAAACGTGCAAGCCTGGTCTGTGAACCTAGCCTTGCGTACTGCGCGCGGCAGTTTGGACTTCCACAGTATCTTCTCCTTGGCAAAGGCGAGAATATGACGGGTGGACGTAATAGGGATTCTATCGTTTCAGATGCAACAGAAGCTCTTCTTGGAGCCATTTATCTGGATGGTGGTTTTGAACCTGCAAAGGATTTTGTCCTGAAATTTATCTTAAACGATATTGAACATAAACAGCTTTTTTATGACAGCAAGACAATTCTGCAGGAAATAGTCCAGGAAAAAGGAATTCAGCCGGTAGAATATATTCTGACCGGAGAGAGCGGACCGGATCATGACAAGCAATTTACGGTAAGTGTTCAGGTGAATGGACAGGTTGTCGGAAATGGAACCGGTCATACAAAGAAAGCTGCCGAACAGGCAGCAGCATATCAGGCAATTCAGGAAAAGAAATTCTGATTTTATGCGTGATACATGAGGAAAAGAAAAACTGGCAGGTGAACTATGTATTTAAAGAATATTGAAGTATATGGCTTCAAATCCTTTGCACAGAAAATCAACTTTGAATTTCATAACGGAATTACCGGTATTGTCGGACCAAATGGAAGTGGAAAAAGTAATGTTGGAGATGCTGTCCGCTGGGTACTTGGTGAACAGAGCGCCAAACAGCTTCGAGGCGGTAACATGCAGGACGTTATTTTTTCAGGAACAGAGAATCGAAAGCCATTAAGTTTTGCTTCTGTATCTATTACGCTGGATAACAGTGATCATAAACTTCCGGTAGATTACAATGAAGTTACTGTAACGAGGCGGCTGTATCGTTCGGGAGAAAGTGAATATCTGATCAATGGCAGTGGATGCCGTCTGAAAGACATTCAGGAAATGTTTTATGATACCGGTATCGGTAAAGAAGGGTATTCCATCATTGGACAGGGGCAGATTGATAAAATCTTAAGTGGTAAACCTGAAGAACGGCGAGAGCTTTTCGATGAGGCGGCAGGAATCGTCAAATTTAAACGAAGAAAAGCTACCACTCTGAAAAAGCTGGATGAAGAGCGGCAGAATCTGGTCCGTGTAACGGATATTTTAAGCGAGCTGACCAAACAGATTGGACCATTGGAAAAGCAGTCTGAAACAGCGCGTATATATCTGGCCAAAAGAGAGGAATTGAAAGAACTTGATGTGAATCTGTTTCTTCTTGATCATCAGAGAACCGGTGAACTTCTGAAAGAACTGGAAGAAAAATTTGAACAGGCGCAGAGAGAACTAAATGAAGCTCAGGCAGCATATGATCAGACCAAAATAGAGTATGACCGTCTGGAACAGGAACTGGAAGATTTAAATCACAGGCTCGATGCGTTGAAAGAAGAGCAGCAGCAGAATGCGCTTCTGAAACAGCAGTATGAAGGCCAGGTGCAGGTTCTTGAAGAACAGATCTCTTCGGGAAAACAGAACAGTGAGCATTATCAGAACCGTCTGACAGCTTTAGGGGAAGATCTGGACCGGAGAACGCAGGAAAAAGAAAAACTGGCAGAAGACAAACTGGAACTGCAGAGCAGACTGAAAGAAATTCGGGCCAGTCTTTCAAAGGAAACAGAGGCTCTGGAAAACATCGTTTCAAACGTAGAAGAATGTACACAGGCTGTAGAAGACGGCAAAAACGAGATCATTGAGATCTTGAACAGCCGTGCAACGACCAAAGGAAAAGTACAACGTTTTGATGCGATGCTGGAGCAGCTGAATATCCGTAAAGCAGAGATCAGTCAGCGAATTCTTCGCCTGAAAAGCGAAGAAGAGGTTCTGGAGAAAGAACGTCTTAATGCACAGAAACAATATGATGCAGTAACGGCTGTGATCCATTCGACAAATGAAGAATGTGTACGTCTGGACGGAGAGGTGCAGAAGTTACAGGATGAATTGAAAAAACAGAATTCTCAGATGGAAATCGGTCAGACAGCATACCATCGTGAGGCTTCCCGCCTGGAATCTCTTAAAAACATTACAGAACGTTATGATGGATATGGAAACAGTATCCGTCGTGTAATGGAACAGAAAAACCGTGAACCCGGTATTAAAGGTGTTGTGGCTGATATCATTCATGTGCAGAAAGACTATGAGGTTGCGATTGAAACTGCACTGGGCGGAAGTATTCAGAATATCGTCACAGATAATGAACAGACAGCTAAACGTATGATTGGTTTTCTGAAGAAAAACCGCTTTGGCCGTGCTACATTTCTTCCTTTGTCTAATATCAGCGGAAGAGGTGGACTGAATCAGAGGGATGTGTTGAGTGAACCGGGAGTTGTGGGTACTGCCAATACTCTTGTAAATGCAGATAAAGAATACAGTGAACTGGTCATGTATCTTCTGGGCCGTGTCCTTGTTGTAGATAATATTGATCATGCAATTGCAATCGGAAAAAAATATCGTCACAGTCTGCGTATGGTTACGATTGAAGGAGAGTCTTTAAGTCCCGGTGGTTCCATGACCGGTGGTGCGTTTAAAAATAACAGCAATCTTCTCGGAAGACGCCGTGAAATTGAAGAACTGGAAAGAAGTGTAGGAATTCTCAGGAAAGAACTGGAAGAAACGCAGAAATCAATAGGTGAAAATCGTAGCAGGCGAAATGTGCTCCGCGATACGATCGCCGATTTTCAGCAGAAACTCCGTCAACAGTATGTTGAACAGAATACTGCAAAGATGAATCTTGAACAGCTCAAAGAAAAAGAAGGCGAAATTCAGAACAGCTATCGGCAGATTGATCGTGAACAGGAAGAACTCCGCCATCAGGCAGGTGAGATCAGACAGGATCATAGCAGCATTGCCAGAGAACTGGAGGATTCGCAGAAGGACGAAAAGGAACTGGAAACCTTTATTGAGACCAAACAGAAAGAACTGGAGGAATGGAAGGCAGAAGAAACAGAGAAGACACATGAACTGGAAAAAATCCGGCTGGAAGAATCTTCTCTTGAACAGCAGAATCAATTCCTGCAGGAAAACCTGAGTCGTCTGAATTCTGAGATTGCTGCATTTCAGAAGGAATCACAGGAAATTACAGAAAATCTTGTACAGAGTCGTGAAGAGATACATAAAAAAGAAGAAGGTATCCAGGAGCTGAAAAATGCGGCACAGGAATGCCTTTTAAAAGAAGAACAGTATGGCAGCCAGAGAGCACAGTGGCAGGAAGAAAAAGAAAAACGAAGTGCCAGCCACAAAACATTTTTTGAAAAAAGAGATCATCTTTCAGAAAAGACTTCTCTTCTGGATAAAGAATGCTTCCGTCTGAGAAGTCAGACAGAAAAAATTGAGGAGCAGAGGGAAGGTCAGATTTCCTATATGTGGGAAGAATATGAGATCACGCCAAACAATGCACTTCAGTATCGAAAAGAAGAACTTACCGACCGACAGGCAATCAAAGCGGATGTTACACGCATAAAGGATGAGATCCGTAAACTTGGTTCTGTTAATGTAAATGCGATTGAAGATTATAAAGAGCTTCTGGAACGTCATACATTCCTGTCCGATCAATACGATGATATCGTTAAGGCTGAGGAAACGCTGGAAGGAATTATTCTGGAATTGGATGAAGGAATGCGAAAACAGTTTACCGAGAAATTCCGTGATATCCAGAGAGAATTTGATAAGGCATTTAAGGAACTGTTCGGCGGAGGAAAGGGAACTCTTGAACTTGCAGAAGATGAAGATATCCTTGAGGCCGGAATACGAATCATTTCTCAACCGCCTGGCAAAAAACTCCAAAATATGATGCAGCTTTCTGGTGGAGAAAAAGCTTTGACTGCGATCGCTCTTCTTTTTGCAATCCAGAACCTGAAACCATCTCCATTCTGTCTTCTGGATGAGATAGAGGCTGCACTCGATGATTCAAATGTTGGACGTTTTGCATCGTATTTACAGAAGTTGACGAAAAATACACAGTTTATTATAATAACGCATAGACGTGGCACTATGAATGCTGCGGATCGCTTATATGGTATCACCATGCAGGAAAAGGGTGTTTCAACTCTTGTATCTGTTGATCTGGTAGAAAACCAGCTGAGCAAATAAGTTGCTGGTAACAGAGTGAACAGCAATGTAACTATCGAGGAGGACATAGTATGTCAGAAGAAAAAAAAGGCTTTTTTAAACGTCTGGTCAGTGGTTTGACCAAAACACGTGATAATATCGTGGCTGGCTTTGATTCTATTTTCAGTGGCTACTCCAGTATTGATGAAGATTTTTATGAAGAACTGGAAGAAATTCTGATCATGGGTGATATAGGTATTAATGCGACTTCTGCAATCATAGAACATCTGAAAGAACAGGTGGCAGAGAAACATATCAAAAATCCTATGGAATGCAAACAGCTTCTGATCAACAGTATTAAGGAACAGATGCGTGTAGACAGTACAGAATATGAATTTGAGAACCGTAAATCTGTAATTCTTGTAATCGGAGTAAATGGTGTAGGGAAGACGACTTCTGTCGGAAAACTTGCTGGAAAATTAAAGGATCAGGGTAAGAAGGTTATTCTTGCTGCAGCAGATACTTTTCGTGCAGCAGCGGGAGAACAGCTTGCACAGTGGGCAAATCGTGCAGGTGTGGATCTGATCGGTGGTCAGGAAGGCGCTGATCCGGCATCCATCGTATACGATGCAGTTGCAGCGGCCAAGGCAAGAAATGCAGATGTGCTGATCTGTGATACAGCTGGACGATTGCATAACAAAAAAAATCTTATGGAAGAACTTCGTAAGATCTATCGTATCCTGGAAAGAGAATATCCGGAAGCATATCTGGAAACACTGGTCGTTCTGGATGGTACTACAGGACAGAATGCCCTGGCACAGGCCAAACAATTTGCAGAAGTCGCAAATGTAAATGGCATCATTCTTACAAAACTGGATGGAACTGCAAAAGGTGGAATCGCTGTTGCGATTCAGTCGGAACTGGATATTCCGGTAAAATATATCGGTGTTGGTGAAACAATCGACGATCTGCAGAAATTTGATGCCGATGCTTTTGTTAATGCACTGTTTGACATTGACGAAAAAGACTTACACACAGAAGAATAAACAGGAGGATACAGTATGCTTACATTAGAGAGCTTTGAACAGGCAGCAGAAATCGTAAAACAGGTAACTCAGGAGACAAAACTGATCAAAAGCAGTTATTTTTCAGATCTCACGGGAAACAAAGTATATCTGAAGCCAGAAAACATGCAGCGTACAGGAGCCTATAAGGTTCGCGGTGCATACTATAAGATCAGCACGCTTACAGAAGAAGAGCGTGCAAAAGGTCTGATCGCAGCATCTGCTGGAAATCATGCACAGGGTGTTGCTTATGCTGCGCATAAATTTGGTGCAAAAGCAGTGATCGTTATGCCGACAACAACACCTCTGATCAAAGTAGAACGTACCAAGAGTTACGGTGCAGACGTAATTCTGAAAGGAGATGTATACGATGAGGCTTGTGCAAAAGCATACGAGCTGGCAGAAGAGCACGGATATACATTCATCCATCCGTTTGATGATCCGGCAGTAGCAACCGGCCAGGGTACGATTGCTATGGAAATCGTACAGGAGCTTCCTCTTGTAGATTATATTCTTGTTCCAATCGGAGGAGGCGGACTTGCAACAGGTGTATCCACACTTGCAAAACTTCTGAATCCGCATATTAAAGTCATTGGTGTAGAGCCGTCCGGTGCGGCATGTATGAAGGCATCTCTTGAAAAAGGTGAAGTAGTTACTCTGCCACATGTAAATACAATCGCCGACGGTACTGCTGTACAGACTCCTGGTGAACATATCTTTCCATATCTGCAGGAAAACCTGGACGATGTGATTACCATCGACGATGATGAACTGATCGTTGCTTTTCTTGATATGGTAGAAAATCACAAAATGATCGTTGAAAATTCAGGCCTTCTGACAGTAGCAGCACTCCGTCATTTGAATTTCACCGGTAAGAAAGTGGTTTCTATCTTAAGTGGTGGTAATATGGACGTGATCACAATGTCTTCTGTGGTACAGCATGGACTGATTCAGAGAGATCGTATTTTCACGGTATCTGTGCTGATTCCGGACAAACCGGGTGAACTTGTTCGTGTAGCTTCTATCATTGCCGAGAATCAGGGAAATGTTATCAAGCTGGATCATAATCAGTTTATAAGTACCAATCGTTATGCTGCAGTAGAGCTTAAAGTTACACTGGAAGCATATGGTACAGATCATAAAAAGAAAATTGTAAAGGCACTGGAAGAGGCTGGATGTAAACCAAAGATCATTCGTGCGAATCTGTAACTTTTAAACCGTTATTTTCTGCTTCAGACAGAAAGTGAGGAAGAGGACCATGGCACCATATATAATGGAAGAATATATAAAAGCCTGCAAAGCTGGTAAGAGAGATTATCAGGCCAGAATGATGAAAGGGCAACTGCCTACACTTCAGGTTCTGGATGAGATACTGCCCCCAAAGGGGTCCTATTCGGAGGTCCCGCTCGGACTTGTACAGATACCGATCGACCAGATCGTCGGAACCAAAAGCGGTGGAAGAAGCAATGCATTCGCCGGGAACTTTATGCCTATTCTCAGAGAAAACACAGAATTTGCATATAAGTGGGCAACTTTAAGTCAGAGTCATATTAATGAAGGTATCCGCGATCCGATCAAAGCATATGAATATATGAACAAATTCTATGTAGAAGAGGGAAATAAGCGTGTCAGTGTACTGAAGTATTTTGATGCGGTTTCGGTTCCGGGATATGTGACCAGAATTCTGCCACAGCGTACGGAACAGAAAGAAAATAAAATCTATTATGAATATGTGGATTTTTACGCCCTGAGTCAGATCAACTATATCTGGTTTTCACGTCTTGGAAGCTTTGTCAGACTTCAGAAAGCAGTAGGAAAAGGGGCAAAGGATATCTGGTCAGATGATGATAAACTGACTTTCAGTTCTGTTTATTCAAGGTTTGCAGCAGAATATGAATCCTTAGGCGGAAAGAAACTTTCCATAACAACAGGGGATGCATTCCTTGCATTTCTTATGATTTATGATTATAAAGATATCTGCCAGAAAACAGTTAATGAATTAAAGGAACTGGTTGGTAAAAGCTGGGAAGAATTTAAACTTTTGGAACATGATCAGGAAATTGAACTGAAGATGAATCCTACGAGTGAAAAAAAATCTCTCCTGGACCGTCTGCTTCCGGTAAGTACACCAAAACTAAAGATTGCTTTTCTGTACGCAAAGACACCGGCTACTTCTGCCTGGACGTATGCGCATGAGCTTGGTCGTCTTCACCTGGAACAGACGTTCCCTGAAGAAGTTACTACAGAATGCTATGAAAACCTTACGCGAGATCTTGCGGAAAAAGCAATTGCCGATGCGATTCAAAAAGGATGCAATATTATCTTTACAACAACACCGGAATTTGTGCAGGCAAGTGTACAGGCTGCTATTGCACATCCGGAGGTAAAGATTCTTAACTGTTCCTTGAATACATCTCACAGATATATTCGTACTTATTATGCCCGGATGTATGAAGCCAAATTTCTTATGGGGGCCATTGCCGGAGCTATGGCAGAAAACGGTCAGCTTGCATATATTGCTGACTACCCGATTTTTGGAACGATTGCCAATATCAATGCATTTGCTTTAGGTGCCAAAATGGTTAATCCGAGAGCACAGATATATCTGGAATGGTCTACGCTGAAAGATGTCGATCTTGGAATCGCTATGGACAATGTTATCAAAAAAGGTGTTACGGTTGTATCCGGACAGGATATGGTGATTCCGGAAGATGCATCGCGCTATTTTGGACTGTATCACATAGAAAAAGAAGGACCTCGTAATCTTGCTATGCCATTGTGGCACTGGGGAAAATTTTATGAACAGTTGATCAGGACGATCATGGATGGAACATGGAAATATGATGATAACAAAGATGAAACAAAGGCCATCAATTATTGGTGGGGACTGTCAGCGGAAGTGATCGATGTTATCTATTCGCAGAATCTTCCGATTGGCACACAGAAGCTGCTGACAATGCTCAAACGTGCGATTGCAACCGGGGAATATCATCCATTTTCAGGAATCCTTTATTCACAGAATGGAATGATTCAGTCGGATCCGGATAAAATTCTTTCTCCGGAAGAAATTATTACAATGGACTGGCTTGCAGATAATGTGATCGGAACAATTCCGAAATCACGTGAGCTTAAAGAACAGGCAAAACCGGTTACTTTACAGTCCGGTGTGGAAAGTCAGAAGGGATAATACAGTTTTATGAAAATACTTGCCATAGCAGATGTGGAATCAAAATATCTGTGGGATTATTTCGAGAAAAGTAAACTGGAGGGGATCGATCTTATCATATCATGTGGGGATCTTGATCCCCGCTATCTTTCTTTTCTGGCGACATTTACATCAGCGCCTGTTTTATATGTCCATGGAAACCATGACGATAAATATGAAAGGATTCCACCGGAAGGCTGCATCTGCATTGACGATAAAATATATGTGCATGAAGGAGTGCGCATCTTGGGACTTGGCGGTTCCATGCGATATAAACCGGGAGAACATCAATATACAGAGTGGGAAATGAGACGAAGAGTCTTTAAACTTTTTCCAAAACTTGTGTGGAGAAGAGGCTTTGATATACTTGTCACGCATGCCCCGGCATATCAGTTAAATGATGCTCGGGATCTTCCGCACCAGGGATTTAAAATTTTTCTGCAGCTGATTGAGAAATATCATCCTAAATTTTTCCTGCATGGTCATGTTCATATGTCGTATGGAAGACAACACAAACGATACGATAAATATATGGATACATATGTGATCAATGCTTTTGATCGATGTGTCTTTGAATTTGAAGCAGAAGATCCGGAAAAAGACGGACAATAAATAAAAATATATCTGTCAAGAAAAAACACTTGACACAATGATATAAATCATGTATGATAGCCAAGGTGGTTACAAATGGAAAAGTTTGTCGAACAGACATTGTTATATGATTTTTATGGGGAACTGCTTACAGAGAGACAGCAGCAGGTTTATGAAAGCGTTGTTCTGGAAGATTATTCCCTGAGTGAGGTAGCAGAAGATCTGGGAATCAGCCGTCAGGGCGTACATGACATGATCAAACGCTGTAATCATACACTGGAAGAATATGAATCCAGACTTCATCTGGTTGAGAAATTTCTCTGTATCCGCAAACAGGTTCAGAAGATCAAGGAACTTGCAGTAGGATATAATGCCAGTGAGATTACAGAGATTTCCAATAAGATATTAGAGGAGTTATAACGCATGGCATTTGAAAGCTTGACTGATAAATTACAGAATGTGTTCAAAAAGCTGAGAGGCAAAGGACGCCTGACAGAAGAGGATGTTAAGATTGCTCTGAAAGAGGTCAAGATGGCTCTTCTTGAAGCAGATGTTAACTTCCGGGTTGTTAAACAGTTTACCAAGTCTGTGCAGGAACGTGCAGTAGGACAGGATGTTATGAATGGTCTGAATCCAGGACAGATGGTAATCAAGATCGTAAATGAAGAGCTGGTTAATCTGATGGGAAGTGAAACAACCGATCTTCCTTTGAAACCAGGCAATGATATCACAGTCCTGATGATGGCTGGACTTCAGGGTGCAGGTAAGACGACCACTTCTGCGAAGATTGCAGGCAAGCTGAAAGCAAAGGGACGCAAGCCTCTGCTGGTAGCCTGTGATGTATACAGACCGGCAGCCATCAAACAGCTGCAGGTGAATGGTGAGAAGCAGGGTGTGCCTGTTTTCTCCATGGGAGATCATCAGAATCCCGTTGATATTGCGAAGGCAGCCATTGAGCATGCGAAGAACAATGATCTGAATGTGGTGATTCTCGATACAGCTGGTCGACTTCATGTGGATGAGACCATGATGGAAGAGTTGGCGAATATTCAGAAGGCTATCAAGGTAGACCAGACAATATTTGTTGTGGATGCCATGACAGGTCAGGACGCAGTCAATGTTGCGAAGTCCTTTAATGAACAGATTGAGCTGGATGGTGTGATTCTGACGAAGATGGACGGCGATACCCGAGGCGGTGCGGCATTATCCATCCGAGCAGTGACAGGCAAGCCGATTCTGTATGTTGGTATGGGTGAGAAACTCTCTGATCTTGAGCAGTTCTATCCGGATCGTATGGCATCGAGAATCCTTGGTATGGGTGATATCCTGACATTGATTGACAAGGCTCAGAGCCAGATTGATGAGGATAAGGCCAGAGAGCTGAATCAGAAGATCAAGAAGGCGACATTTGGTTATGATGATCTGTTGGAATCACTGAATCAGGTGAAGAATATGGGCGGTATTACAGATATGCTTTCCATGCTTCCGGGTGTAGGCAGTCAGCTGAAGAATGTTGAGGTTGATGACAGTCAGTTCAGCCGGATTGAAGCAATTATTCTTTCCATGACACCGCAGGAACGTGCGAATCCGGATTTGATCAATCCGAGCCGCAAGAAGCGGATTGCACAGGGTGCAGGCGTGGATCTCAGTGAAGTGAACAAGTTGGCCAAGATGCTTGAACAGATGAAGAAGATGATGAAGCAGTTTGGTGGAAGCTTACCTAAGGCAGGCAAAAGAGGAAAATTCAAATTTCCTTTTAGTATATAATTAATTTTTTCAGGAGGTGAAAGAACATGGCAGTTAAAATCAGATTAAGAAGAATGGGACAGAAGAAGGCTCCTTTCTATAGAATCATCGTAGCAGATTCCAGATCCCCAAGAGATGGTAAATTCATCGAAGAGATCGGTTACTACAATCCAAACGTTGAACCAAGTGATGTAAAGGTTAACGAAGAGCTCGCTCAGAAATGGTTATCTACAGGCGCTCAGCCAACAGAAATCGTTAGCAGACTTTTCAAGAACGCTGGCATCATTAAATAATTGATTTACAGTGGGGGAATCTGTAATGAAAGAATTAGTAGAAGTTATTGCTACTTCACTCGTAGATCACCCGGAAGAAGTTGTCGTTACAGAAACTGTAACTGACAAGTCTATCGTCTTAGAGCTCAAAGTGGCTCCTGATGATATGGGAAAGGTTATTGGCAAGCAGGGACGTATCGCGAAAGCAATCCGTACCGTTGTCAAATCTGCAGCGTCTAAGGATGATAAGAAAGTCATTGTAGAAATATTGCAGTAGAAACTGGGAGCTGTCGCGGTTGTTCTGGAAAGGTTTTGACCTTTCGGAATATGCGGCGGCTTTTTGTGTCATAGATGATTTAATTGAGATATCACATGGAATAATTTGTGGGAATTTCCCGGTTTTATATATAAAGGAAGGAAAACGATGGAAAAATATTTGCGCGTAGGTGTTATTTCGTCTTCTCACGGTGTGAGAGGAGAAGCCAAGGTATTTCCTACAACAGATGATGTACAGCGTTTTAAGAAGCTGAAGACCTGTATCCTCGATACAGGCAGAGAATATAAGGAGCTTCATATAGAAAGTGTCAAGTTCTTCAAACAGATGGTCATTTTAAAGTTCAAAGAGATAGCATCCATTGATGAAGTGATGCAGTATAAGGGCAAGGATCTTCTTGTTACCAGAGATCAGGCAGTAAAGTTGGAAGAGAATGAATATTTCATCTGTGATCTGATCGGACTGAAGGTTGTGACAGATGAAGGTGAAGATTTTGGCGTTCTGACAGATGTGATTCAGACAGGGGCCAATGATGTGTATGCGGTGAAATGCCCAAATGGCAAAGAAGTACTGCTGCCGGTCATTGATGAATGCATCCTGGATGTGGATCTTGAGAGGCAGCAGGTAACAGCTCATATCATGCCTGGACTTGTTGACTGATAGGAGAGAAGTATGGAGTTTCATGTAATGACATTATTTCCGGATATGATTATGCAGGGACTTTCTGACAGTGTGATCGGCCGTGCCGTCAGAAAAGGAACCATCGGCCTGCATACAGTGAATATCCGTGATTATTCTCTGGATAAGCATAAACATGTGGATGATTATCCTTATGGCGGAGGCGCAGGTATGGTGATGCAGCCGGAGCCGATTTATGCCTGCTATCAGGATATCGTCGGCAAGATGGATAAAAAGCCCCGTGTGATCTATATGACGCCTCAGGGCAGAGTTTTCAGCCAGGAAATTGCTGAAGAATTGTCAAAGGAAGAATCTCTGATTTTTCTTTGCGGTCATTATGAGGGCATTGATGAGCGTGTGCTGGATGAGATTGTCACAGACCATCTTTCTATTGGCGATTATGTTCTGACCGGTGGCGAACTGCCGGCCATGGTGATGATCGATACCATTGCCCGACTGGTACCGGGGGTACTCAACAACAGTGAATCTGCGGAGTATGACTCTTTCCAGGATGGTCTTCTGGAATATCCCCAGTATACAAGGCCGGAGATCTGGCATGACAAGCAGGTACCGGAAGTCCTTTTGTCCGGGCATCATGGCAATATTGAGAAGTGGCGCAGACAGCAGTCTTTGAAGCGGACCTTTGAGAGAAGGCCGGAACTGCTGGAACAGGAGGAAGTACAGGAGGCTTTGACGAAGAAGGACAGAGAATATCTGTCAGAGCTGGAAAATCCTGAGGATACATTGTGAAAATTTTGAAGGAATCAAAGAAAATCGTCAAAATGACTTGCATTTCAGTGAATCCTATGATAAAATGTAATGCGCTGGTGCGTAAGCGTATCACTGCAGTTGCTCTTTAGCTGATGTACGAGTGATATTTGGCACCGGCGGTAATTGTAAGAAATGGATGGTCCTCTGCTGCAGGAGAATGCATTAAGAACATCTGGATATTATAAGGAGGTTCATTATGAACGATATTATTAAAAGCATTGAAGAAGCTCAGTTAAAATCTGATATTACACCATTTTCTGTTGGCGATACAGTTAAAGTATATGCTAAAGTAAAAGAAGGCAACAGAGAAAGAACACAGGTTTTCGAAGGAACTGTTATTAAGAGACAGAACGGCAGCAACCGTGAGACATTTACAGTTAGAAAGAGCTCTAACGGTATCGGCGTTGAGAAGACATGGCCGCTTCATTCCCCAATCGTTGAGAAGATTGAAGTTACAAGACGTGGTAAAGTAAGACGTGCGAAACTGTTCTACTTAAGAGACAGAGTTGGTAAGAAAGCTAAAGTTAAAGAATTGGTTAAATAATCAGTAAACACAGAAGTAAGATAATTGGGACAAATACATATGTACTTGTCCCATTTTCTTTAGTGAGGGCGGTAAATGAGAAAAGTTCCATTATCAAAGAAGCAAAAGCGTGCAGAGAAGATTAAGAAGACATTGATCCATGTCGGTATCTGGCTTCTTGGGCTGCTGATAGTTATTGCACTTGGTGTTTTTGCGGTGCGTGGTTTTGGTATTAAGACAGTGATCATTGATCAGTCGATGAACCCGACACTGCAGAATGAAGATGTTGTATTGCTGAATAAGCTCTCTAATAAGATAGGTTCACCGAAGCGGATGGATGTTGTTGCTGTCAGAATCGGTGCATCCGAGAACAGTCCGACCTATGTGCGGAGAATTATCGGTCTTCCGGGGGAGACTGTACAGATCAAAGACGGCAAGGTGTATATTGATGACACTGAACTGGAACTGACATTTAATGATGCGGCCATAGAGAATGCCGGTGTCGCCGAGAAGGGTGAGACCCTTGGGGACAATGAGTATTTTGTTTTATGTGATGATTATAATAATAACCGGGATGACAGCCGATTAGATAGTATAGGAACTATTGATTCGGATCAGATTCTCGGAAAGGTATGGCTGATTCGTTCACCACTGTCACGCCTTGGTCTGGTACATTAAACACAGGACATTATTGAAATTGAACAGTTAAGAACAGGAGAATTTATGAATATACAGTGGTATCCGGGACATATGACGAAAGCACGTCGTATGATGCAGGAAGATATTAAGCTTATTGATATTGTGATTGAACTGGTGGATGCAAGACTGCCTCTGGCCAGCAAGAATCCTGATATTGATGATCTGGCGAAGGGGAAGGCAAGGCTGATCCTTCTGAATAAATCAGATATGGCCGATCCGAAGTACACAAAGCTTTGGGAGAGCTATTTCAAGGCAAAAGGATTTTTTGTACTTCAGATCAACGCACGTACCGGTGCCGGTATGAAAGCTGTTACCGGTGTTGTTAATGAGGCGTGCAAAGAGAAGATTGAACGTGACCGCAGACGAGGCATTAAGAATCGCCCGATCAGAGCGATGATCGTGGGTATTCCGAATGTAGGAAAGTCCACGTTTATCAACAGCTATGCGGGCAAAGCCTGCACAAAGACCGGCAACAAACCGGGTGTAACAAAGGGCAAACAGTGGATCAAGCTGAACAAGAATGTTGAACTTTTGGATACGCCGGGAATTTTGTGGCCGAAGTTCGAAGATCAGGCAGTAGGACAGAAGCTTGCTATTTCCGGATCGATCAAGGATGATATCCTTAATATTACAGAACTTGCCATGAAGCTGGCAGATTATATGAGTAAGAATTATCCGGGAACGATGGCTTCTCGTTATGGTATTGAAGAGAGTGACGACAGTGTGAAGGTACTGGCGGATATTGCCATTGCCAAATGTTGTTTGATGAAAGGCGGAGAGCCGAATATCGACAAGGCAGCTTCCATGTTGATTGATGATTTCAGAAGTCTCAGACTTGGAAAGGTGACACTGGAACAGCCGCCTCAGTCAGAAGAGGAATGATAGAAATTGATTCAGGAAAAGATTGAGATAATCAGAGATAAGTTCAAGAATGCATCAATAGAAACACTGCCGGAATTGATGACAACTTATCGAGAAGATGGTCGAATTGGTGTCGGCAAGATTCTGGAAAGGGCACAGAAGAAACTGGATGCGTACAACAAAGAACTTGATCGTGTGCAGAAGATGCTTTCTTATGAAAGACAGTATGGAGAATGCGGTGTTATCTGCGGCATTGATGAAGCCGGACGGGGGCCTTTAGCCGGTCCTGTTGTTGCAGCGGCTGTTATTTTGGATATAAACTGTCCGATTCTTTATGTCAATGATTCTAAGAAGCTTTCAGAGAAGAAGCGGGAAGAATTGTACGATGAGATTATGGAGAAGGCTGTCAGTGTGGGTGTAGGCATTGCGTCACCGGAGACGATTGATGAGATTAATATTCTTCAGGCAGACTATGTGGCCATGCGGGAGGCTGTGAGTCAGTTGACACCGAAGCCGGAAGTATTCCTAAATGATGCGGTGACCATTCCGGGCATTGAGGGCAGACAGGTGCCGATTATCAAGGGTGATGCCAAGAGCCTTTCTATTGCAGCGGCCAGTATCATTGCAAAGGTGACAAGGGACCGTATGATGCGTGAGTATGACAAACTGTTTCCTGAGTATGATTTTGCAAAGAATAAAGGATATGGAACAGCGGAGCATGTGGCGGCACTAAAGACATTTGGACCAACGCCGATTCACAGAAGAAGTTTTATATCCAATTTCATTTAGTGGGGGACGGTGTATGAACCATGTCGAGAAAGGCCATTATTATGAGCAGGAGGCTGCAGATTACCTGATATCCTGTGGCTATCGGATTTTGGAAACGAATTACCGATGCCGTCATGCAGAGATTGACCTGATCGCCATGGATGGTGACTATCTTGTTTTTGTGGAAGTCAAATACAGACAGTCTGACAGGGTTCAGTCACCCTCTGAAGCAGTTGATGGGAAGAAGCAGCGACAGATCAGTCTGGCTGCAGATCAATATTTGCTGAAGCATAAGGTGAGTGAGGAACAGCTTTGCCGGTTTGATGTAGTTGCTTTTTTGAAGGAACGGCCGATTTTATATAAGAATGCATTTGAGTATCAGGGAGCGAAAGGATGGTAGCAGTGACAGGAAGCGGAACAACAGAATTAAAAGAGAAAAATCACGTGCCGTATATACAGTTTAAGAATTTGTCTGCCACAGGCATTGTGAAGCATGGTTTTTCAACGAGAAAAGGCGGTGTGAGTACCGGTATTTTTTCGTCGATGAATCTGAATTTCAAGCGCGGAGATGATCCGGATGCTGTGTTGGAGAATTATCGCAGAATGGCTGCTGCTCTGAATATGCGTGTGGAGGATATGGTTTTGTCTGATCAGACGCATACAACCAATGTCCGTGTCATCACAGAGGAGGACAGGGGCAAAGGCATTTTGAGACCGCAGGATTACAGTGATGTGGACGGCATGATCACCAATGTTCCGGGAATTGTTCTCGTGACATCATATGCGGATTGTGTGCCCCTTTATTTCGTTGATCCGGTTAGAAAAGCCATCGGTCTGTCTCATTCAGGCTGGAAGGGAACGGTTGGTCATATCGGACAGAAGACCGTTGAGAAGATGCATGAGGTCTATGGCTCCGAGCCGAAGGATATCGTTGCAGCCATTGGCCCTTCTATCTGCCAGAGCTGTTATGAGGTCAGCGATGATGTGGCAGAGGCTTTCAGAGCCAATTTTACAGCCGATGAGGCAGCAGATATTTTGCTTGATAAAGGCAATGGCAAGTATCAGCTGGATTTGTGGAAAGCCAATTGGTATGTACTGACAGATGCAGACATTCTTCCTGAACATTTGTCTGTGACAGATCTCTGCACAGCTTGTCATCCGGACCTTTTGTGGTCCCATCGAAAGACAAATGGGCAAAGAGGTGGTTTATCTGCGTTTCTGTCCCTGATCGATACGTCTGTTTAGAAAACGGAGTAGAAGAATTATGAAGAAACATTTACATGTGATCCAGTCAATTGTTCCCGGTAGTATTGCAGAGGAAATGGAGCTGCAGCCCGGTGATACAGTTCTTGCTATCAATGGCCAGGATATCGAGGATGTGTTTGACTATCATTATCTGGTCAATGATGAATATATTGAAATGCTGATCCGCACGGCTGATGGAACGGAAGAAGTGCTGGAGATTGAGAAGGATTACGATGAAGATCTTGGAATCG
>ENA-OPDD01001058-OPDD01001058.1-human-gut-metagenome-genome-assembly--contig:-NODE-1058-length-19475-cov-6.623172_pt1 | contig 19475 bp, 13 predicted proteins | sample MGYA00241574_ERZ501499 | MGnify/ENA primary metagenome ERZ501499 (study PRJEB25962, sample SAMEA2042576) | human gut metagenome | biome: human gut; feature: human-associated habitat; material: faeces...
GAGGGCCAGGGATTCGAGTTCCCTCGAGCGCACCAAAAGGACGATAAATCGTTGAAAGAAACGGTTTGTCGTCTTTTTTGTTTTATAAGGGCTTTTGGGGCTTGTACCTATGATTTTTTTAAAAATTTTATCATCAACTTTATTTTGGGAACAGCGGCGCACAGCTATCACAAAGGCAACAAAGCGGAGATGATAGAATGCACAGTGATTACTTTGTTCTCAAGAACAGAGAAGGTAAACAGGCTGAACAGCTTGTAAAAGACTTTCTGACAAACAGAGGCTATGCGGTGCAGGATGTCAGCGAAGATTGCGATAATTACCAGAATGACGTTGATTTCATTGTGCAGAAAGACAGACGCACAAGCAAAATAGAGGTCAAGTTAGATACCCGGTTAGCAAAAACACAGAATATCGCCTTTGAGGATGCTTTCTATCTAAAGGACAAGGAATTAGGCAGGACTGAAATTAAACTGGGTTACTATCGTTATTCACAATGTGACTTCCTGATTTTTGTGAGTCCTGACAATAAAAGTCTGTACATGGTTCACTTTCACAAGCTGAAAGAAAACGAGGCTGATTTTCAAAACTGCTTTAAGTTCACAAAATTCTACTCGTACACGGACAAAGGCCAAAAGAGAATGCGGCTCGTACCTGTCAGCGTTCTAAAAGAGAAAGGGCTACTGAGCATCATTTCTTACCAGTGAATCACAACCGCCCGGCGAGACAGATGTAGTCCGAAATCATATTCTCGCCTCCCTGCAATTACTTTACTATACACAGGATGACAATAAATTATCTAAAAGCGTATTCTCGACATTGTTGCCCAAGTTGTAGGTGTTGCATTGGCATCCATTGTAAGCAGATGGTTTTATAATCACTGGTTGAGCATAGAAACGCACTGAATCTAAGCACAAGACCGCAAACGGAATAAACACCCGCTTGCGGTCTTTTCTTGTTTGGCGTGTATTTTGTCAAAACAGAGTATACTCCAGATTTGCACTGGCAGAGCAGGCGACTCTCCTGAAAGGTGTCATCTTTGAGGTGGTAAATGCCGTTTTTGAGGTGGATGCAGTCAACCTCAATATCCGGTGGATGACCGACCTTGAGATCTGTGTGGACGGTCTGGTCAGTGGCCGCAGCCAAGGGAAAGGGAGGGTTCCACCTCGCCGCCCGGTTGGTGTCCTTAAAAGCCAAACGGGGGCTTTCATTGCTCTGATTCGCTGCACAAACGCGAATTTCTATGCCGCGTTGCTTTACACTGCCAGAAATTTCCGGTATAATGAAAGATAGAACAGAGCGGAAACGTCAAAGGAAGAGGTTTTTATGGAGACTGCGGGGTACGATTCCAGCCGGCCGCTGGCCGAACAGGTTGCACAGCGGATCAAGGACTACATTCTGGAAGAAAAACTGAAGAGCGGCGACAAGCTGCCCACTGAAACAGCGCTTGCCCGCGAGATGGGTGTGGCACGCAGTACCGTGCGCGAGGCCATCAAGCGGCTGGAGTCACAGAACATTCTGACCGTGCGCCACGGCGCGGGCTCTTTTGTGACCGACCAGCCCGGCCTGGCGGATGACCCGCTGGGGTTGGATTTCATTGAGGACAAGGAGCGTCTGGCCTTCGACCTGCTGGAGGTGCGTAACATCATCGAGCCGGCCATTGCCGCGCTGGCGGCGCGCCATGCCACCCCGGAGGACATCGCCGAGATGGAATCGCTGTACAACCTCATGGAATACCACATCCTGCATGGGCAGGACTATCTGGACGAGGATATGAAGTTCCACCGGACCATTGCCCGCGCCAGCGGCAATCTGGTGGCTCCCCAGCTGGCTCCCATCATCACGGCGTCGGTGGAGGTGTTCACCGAGGGCACCCACCGCACTCTGCTGCAGGAGACCCTGGACACCCACAAGGCTGTACTGGAGGCCATCAAGTGCGGCGACAGCACCTGGGCACGGGATGCCATGACCCTGCACCTTTCCTACAACCGCGACCTGTACCGGAAGATGCACCGCGCCCGCAGCGGCGAACCGCCCCTTGCTCCCAAAGTGCCGGAATGGGTGCTGCAGCTCAAGGAGTTGACCAAGCCCGAAGAACCGGAAGAAAAAGAGTAAATCGAACGCAAACAGCCCGCATGACGGAGCACGATGCTCCTGCCATGCGGGCTGTTTCTCTGTGTTAACTCAGGCGGTGGGATGCATTACCACTCGGCAACGCTGCCGTCCTTGTGACGCCAGACGGGGTTCTTCCACTCGTGCGGGGTCTTGTTCTCCTCCAGCACCAGTTCCTTGTTGACGTCCACGCCCAGACCGGGACGGACGGGCAGCTGCACGCGGCCGTCCACGAACTTGAAGTCGTCCTGGTTCTTGACATAGTCCAGCACGCTCTTGCCCACGTTGTAGTGGATGCCGATGCTCTGCTCCTGGATCACGGCGTTGTAGCAGGTGGCGTCCACGTTCAGGCAGCTGGCCAGAGCGATGGGGCCCAGGGGGCAGTGGGGGGCCAGGGCAACGTCGTAGGCTTCGGCCATGGAGGCGATCTTCTTGACCTCGGTCAGGCCGCCGGCGTGGCTCAGGTCGGGCTGGATGATGTCCACACCGCCGGCCTGCAGCAGGCGCTTGAAGTCATACTTGGTGAACAGACGCTCGCCGGTGGCAATGGGCACATTGCAGGCAGCGGCGATCTCCTTGAACACCTCCATGTTCTCGCACAGGACGGGCTCCTCGATGAACATGGGGTCGAACTCTTCCAGCTTCTTGGCCAGGACCTTTGCCATGGGCTTGTGCACACGGCCGTGGAAGTCGATGGCAATGCCAAAGTACTTGCCGCAGCTCTCCCGGATGGCAGCCACACGCTCCAGCACAGCGTCTACCTTGTCGTAGGTGTCGATCATCTGCAGCTCCTCGGTGGCGTTCATCTTGATGGCGGTAAAGCCGGCGTTCTTCTTTTCCAGGGCAGCGGTACCTACATCACTGGGGCGGTCGCCGCCGATCCAGCTGTACACGCGCATGTTGTCGCGGCAGGCACCGCCCATGAGCTGGTAGACCGGGGCGTTGAAGAACTTGCCCTTGATGTCCCACAGGGCCTGATCAATGCCGGCAATGGCGCTCATCAGCACGCCGCCGCCGCGGTAGAAACCGGCGCGGTACAGCACAGCGGAAAAGTCCTCAATGCGCATGGGGTCCTTGCCGATGAGGTAGGGCTTCATCTCCTGGACACAGGCCAGAACGGTGGCGCAGTGGCCTTCCAGCACAGGCTCGCCCCAGCCGGTCAGGCCCTCGTCGGTCACGATCTCAACAAAGCCCCAGCGGGGACGGACGGTATAGGTGTTGACTTCAACGATCTTCATGGGAAATCATCCTTTCTCTTGTATTGCAGAAGGCTTCAATGGGTTCAGGTTCAGCGCTGGATCTGGTCCACCATGCCGCGGACGTAGGCGGCGCAGGCTTCCCAGTCGTTGGCGGCCACGGCGTCCTTGGGCATCAGGCTGGAGGCCAGGCCCACGCTGATGCAGCCGGCGTCAAAGAACTCGCGGATGTTGGCGGGGCTCACGCCGCCGATGGCCATGTAGTTGGTGCCGTCAAAGGGGCCCTGCAGGTCCTTGACGTAGTGGCGGGGCATGCTGCCGGCCGGGAACAGCTTCATGGTCTTGTAGCCGAACTGCAGGCTGGTGGCCACGTCGGTGGGGGTCAGCACGCCGGGCAGCAGGGCGATGTCGTTCTCGGCGCAGTAGCTGAACACATCCAGCGGGGTGCCGGGGGTCAGAAGGAACTGTGCACCGGCGTCCAGAGCGGCTTTGCAGCGCTCCACGGTGATGGCGGTGCCGGCACCCACGGTGCAGCGGTCCCCGAAATGGGTGCGTAGCATCGTGATCTGCTCCAGGGCGTGGGGGCTATTCAGTGCCACCTCAAAGAAGGGGGCACCGCCCTGCACGGCGGCCTCGGCGTAATCAATGGTCTTTTCCAGCGGAACGTTGCGCAGGATGGCCAGCAACGGATGCTTGGAAACCAGATCGTAAGTGTCCATACAAAAAACTCCTTTCGGCAAACAATGAAACCAGCGGTTTCAGCGGATCAGCGGTAGGTGATGGCAGCGCCGGTGAGGGCAGCTTCCATCTGGGCGGCGTCGGGGTAGCCCTCCACGTCGCCCGGGGTCTGGGTGGCCAGGGCACCGCAGATGGCACCCATGCGGCCTGCGGTGACCACATCGCGGCCCTGCAGGATGCCGGCCAGGAAGCCGGCATTGAAGCCGTCACCGGCGCCGATGGGCTCAATGGGCTTACAGGGGTAGGGCGGCAGCTTTTCGCGGGTGGTCTTGTCGGCCACCCAGGCACCGTTGCCGCCGTCCTTGATGGCCACATACTGTGCGCAGCCGTCGCGGAACAGCAGATCGAAGATGGCGTCCGGGTCGCGCAGGCCGAACAGGGCGTCGGCCTCGTCCAGGCCCAGCAGCACGATCTCGCTCTGCAGGGTCAGCTCCCGGATCAGGGGGGCGTAGTCCTGCCCACGCCACAGCTTGCGGCGGATGTTGGGGTCAAAGCTGATGGCAACGCCTTTCTCCTTGGCCAGAGCAAAGGCGGCTTTGGTCATGGCCAGGCAGCTCTCGCTCAGCACGGGGGTGATGCCGCTCATGTGCAGCACCTTCACGCCGTCCAGCAGAGCGGGGGTCACATCCTCGGGGCACAGGTGGCTGGCGGCGCTGTTCTCACGGTAGTAGAACACTTTGGTCTCGCCCACGCCGGTCTCCTTGAACATGATGCCGGTGCGGTGGTCGGGGTCGTAGATGACGCGGGAACAGTCCACGCCCTCGGCCCGGAGCTGGTTGCGGATGAAGCAGCCAAACTCGTCGGTGCCCAGGCGGCTGACCCAGGCGGCCTCCAGGCCCAGCTTTGCCAGACCCACGGCTACATTGCTCTCGGCACCGGCGGTGCGGATGCCGAAGTTCTGCACATAGCGCAGGGCACCCACGCTGTCCGGGGTGAAGGCGGCCATGGTCTCGCCGATGGTGATCAACTGAGGCATAAATAACACTCCTTTTCTTATAGGGCTCAGAACTGCAGTTCTACGCTGCAGAGCATTCGTTCGATCTGACGCCGGGCTTCGTCCAGCGCCTGCCGGGCGCTGGCGGCGGCAGCGTCGCTGTAGCGCTCCAGCGGGAAGGCAACGCTCAGCGCGGCCACCACTTTGCCGCTTTTGCGCAGCGGCACGCCGATGCAGCGGATGCCCCGGGTGCTCTCCTCACACTCGTAGGCAAAGCCGCTGGCCCGGATCTCGGCCAGCTGGTCGGCCAGGAGGCGGAAGTCGGTGATGGTGTGCTCGGTCAGCGGGTACAGGCCGTCGTAATACAAGGCCTTGAGCTGGGGCAGCTGGTAGTCGGCCAGCAGAGCCTTGCCCACGCCGGTGGCGTAGGCCGGCAGGCTGCGGCCCTCCACCGTGACGGTACGGCTGCGCAGCGGGGTCTCCACCTTTTTGAGGTAATAGACATCCCCGTTTTTCAGGCTGCCGAGGTGGCATGTCTCGTGGCAGACCGACACGATGTCGTGCATCAGGCGGTAGATCTCCCGCAGGGCGCTGGCTTCGTCCAGATAGGTGTTTCCAATGCGGAACGCCATACGGCCGATGCGGTAGTGATGATCCTGGTCGTCCAGGGTCAGGTAGCCGCGGTCCCGCAGGGTGTGCAGCAGCGGGGAGATGCTGCCTTTGGCAATGCCCAGATGCTGCGACAGCTGGGTCAGGGTGTAACCGCTGCCGTTCAGGCTGCACAGCTCCAGAATATCCAGCGCCCGGGCCAGGGAACGGTGGGCATCTCCGGAAGGCATGGGTCTCACTTCCTTTCCTTATATATAGGGCCTCTGAGAGGCATTCGGACCAGGTCGGGAAAACGACGAAAGTGTTCCGATGTGTTCCGCGCAGGAATCCGGAAAACACCGGATGTGTTCGGATATCGGGCTATATTGGGACCTGCGTTCCGATATCTGAACAAAAATTGTACGCTTTCTGGTTCGGACGGCTGAAAACTGCAGGCCGTCCGCCCTTTTTTCGGCGGCCGGAGCGCCGCCGATCGTTGCCTTTTGCACGGGATGCAGACACTTTTGGGGCCTGCGACGGCATTGTCAGACAACTTAATAAATTGCAAACGATTAAAAATGAGCGCAACATCGTTGCTTTTGAAAGGGACTTGTAATTTTTTCTGTAAATCCCTGCTCCAATTTCAGTATACGACACCGGAAAATAGACTGCAAGGGGCAGTTTGTTTTTCGTGGAAATGACAAGACGAGGAACAAAAAATTATAACATGCGCCGAAAATCCATATTTGTGCAGAAAATGTTAAAAAACTATTGACGGATGGAAAGAAAATTGGTAAATTTAGGACAGCGAAGTTGTTGTCGGACAACGACCCCACGGTGCCGGCCCGCAGCGGGGAAATGTTTGACAGCCATATCGGCCCGAGCGGACCCTGCGCCGGGCTGAGGAAAATGATTCTAAGGAGGAAATGAAACTATGTTGGATCCCAAATACATCCCATTGTTTATTGGCGGCTTTATCGCATGGATCTGCTTTATGATCTTTGTGGGCTGGATCACCAGCCGTGGCAAAAATGAGGGCAGCAGCTTCCTGACCGGCGGCGGCAACCTCGGCTTCTTCCTGATCTTCTGCACCGTGGGTGCTACCATGATCGGCACCGGTTCTTCCATGGGTGCCATCGGCAACGGCTTCAACCACGGTTGGGGCGGCGCCATCTACGGCCTGGGCGCATCGGCAGGTATCCTTTCCATGCTGCTGTTCACCAAGGCAAAGAACAAGGGCTTCCTGACCATGTCTGAGGAAGCACAGTATTACTACGGCGGCAAAAAGATCATCCGCCAGGTCATGGGCTTTATGATGTTCGTCATCGAGATCATCTGGCTGGGCAACCACCTGAACGGCGGTGCCAAGTACCTGGCTTACGTCACCCAGCTGCCGGACGTTACCTGTAAGATCATCACCGTTCTGGGCTTCGGCATCTACGTGTTCATCGGCGGCTACATGGCCGTTGTTACCACCGACGCTGTCCAGTTCATCGCTATCCTCATCGGCTTCCTGACCATCGCTATCCGTGCCATCCCCCTGGCAGGCGGCTATCAGAACGTGGTGGATACCTTCACCGCTGCTGGCAAGCCCGGCGCAATGACCTTCTACGGCCTGGGCTCCTACGGTGTCATGGCTGCCATAGCACTGGTGTTGTCCACAGCCATGGGCGTTATCGGTACCCCCACCCATCGTACCCGTATCTACACCTCCAAGGACGAAAAGACTGCTCGCAAGGCCTTCCTGGGCCAGGGCATCCTGCTGTTCGGCTGGAGCTTTGTTACCGCCATCATCGGCATGAGCTGCTTCACCATCGCCACCATGAATGGTGACACCCTGGCCAGCGGCGACTACGCCTTTGCTTACATGGCTACCAACGCACTGCCCCCGATCATCGGCATGATGTTCATGATCTGCGGCCTGTCCGCTACCATGTCCTCCGGTGACTCCGACGCCATCTCCGGCGTTACCATCCTGCTGACCGACGTGTACCCCAGCGTCACCGGCAAGACCATCAAGGAAGAGGATTACGCCAAGTACAGCCGTATCGCTCTGATCTGCACCCTGGGCGCTGCCTTCTTTATCACCCTGTTCGTCAACGACGTTATCGGCTACATCTCCACCATCGTGGGCGCCTTCCTGCCCGGCGTGGCTGTGGCTATGCTGCTGGGCCGCTTCTGGAAGCGTGTCAACTGGCAGGGCGGTCTGGCCTGCATCGGCTCTGGCACTCTGCTGGGCGTGCTGATCCTGGTGCTGCCTTCCTTCAAGAACTGGATCAACGCCACCATGGGTGGTCCGGCTGTGCCTGCTACCATCATTTCTCTGGTGTTCGGCATTGTGGTCTCTCTCATGTTCCCTGCTGACACCACTCCCGACGATGTGCGCCTGAAGCACGTTATGGACGACCGCCGCGGCACTGTCGTGGAAAAGGTCGCTGCTGCTGAGGCTGCTGCTGAGGAAGAAGAAGATCTGTAAGATCTATTGAGCCGGCAAACTGTAAATCTGTTTCTCCGAAAGGGGCGAGGGCATACGCCCTTGCCCCTTTCATCGTTTGCGGCAGGGTCGCCTTGCCGCAGGGCAAATTCATAGCAAGAGGAAACTTATCATGAAACGTATTTTGATCCAGAACGGCACCCTATACGACGGCCTTGGGGGCCAGCCCTACCAGGCAGACCTGCTGGTGCAGGACGGCCGCATTGCCCAGATCGCTCCGGGCATCACGGAGCCTGCAGACCAGGTCATCGACGCCACCGGCAAGGCGGTGACCCCGGGGTTTGTGGATATCCACCGTCACCACGACGCAAAGCCCCTCAACGACCCGCACTTTGGCGAGGTGGAGCTGGCCCAGGGCATTACCACGGCAGTGGCCGGCAACTGCGGCATCAGCATGACCCCGCGGCCGGAATCGGACGAGGCGGCAAAGGAGTATTATTCCTTTGAAGAAGCCGTCATGGGCCCCATCGGCCTGGACGGCCCCCACACCTACCGTGATTATCTGGCTGCCCTGCACAAGGCCGACCTGCCCCTGAATGTTGCCGCCATGATCGGCACCGGCACCGTCAAGATCTGCGTCAAGGGCTTTGCCGACACTCCCTACACCCAGCAGGAGCTGGACGACGCCCGTGCGCTGATCGAGGACGCCATGGCCGCCGGTGCTCCCGGTGTGTCGCTGGGCATCATGTACCTGCCGGAGTGCTACTCCTCCACCGATGAATTTGCCTACATTCTGGAGCCGGTGGGCCGCTACCACCGTGTGATCACCACCCACATCCGCGGTGAGGGCGACAGCATGGTGCAGAGCGTGCGCGAGGTGATCGAGATCGCCCGCCGCGTGGGCTGTGCCCTGGAGATCAGCCACTTCAAGAGCTGCGGCATGAAGAACTGGGGCAAGGACATCCACACCGCCATTGCCGACATCGAAGCCGCCCGCGCCGAGGGCATGGACGTGACCGTGGACTTCTACCCCTACGAGGGCGGCAGCACGGCCCTGACCACCATGCTGCCCCCGGTGTTCGTGGCCGGCAACATGACCCGTGCGCTGGAAAAACTGGGCACCCCCGAAGGTGTGGAGGAGTTCCGCCGTACCAGCAGCGTGTTGTACGACGACTGGGACAACTTCTGCATCACGCTGGGCTGGGACCGCATCATCATCAGCGGCGTGGTCCGGCCCGAAAACGAGAAGTTCCTGGGCATGCGGGTGACGGAGGCTGCCGAGAAATTCGGCTTTGAGGACGCCGCTGCACTGGCCGCCTACCTGATGCACAGCGAGGACGGTAAGACTGCCATCATCAATATGTCCATGAGCCAGGATGATATTGATACGGTGGCGCGTCTGCCCTGGTCCAATATCATCTCCGATGCCATCTATGCCAAGACCGACACGCCCCACCCCCGCATGTTCGGTGCCTTCCCCAAGGTGCTGCGGGAGTATGTGGCCGAGCGCGGCATCTACACGATGCAGGAGGCCATCCGCCGGATGACCAGCCAGCCCGCCGCAAGAATGGGATTGGTCGGACGAGGGAGCTTGCAGAAAGGCAACTATGCTGATATACTGGTATTCGATCCGAAGAAGTTCACGGATCATGCCACCTTCACGAATCCTGCCCAGAAGGCCACCGGTCTGGACTGGTGCATCGTCAACGGCCAGGTCGCCATTGACCACGACCGGCGCACCACGACCGGTGCCGGTATGGTGCTGACGGTGTAAGGAGTTGCCATGTCGATCGCGATCCTTCTGCAGCAGATCCTGATCATCTTTCTGGAGATCGGCACCGGTGCAGCCGTGACCAAACTGGGCATCATGGACGACGGGAACAGCAAGTTCCTGTCCAACCTGGTCATGTCGGTCACCCTGCCCTGCACCCTGCTGGCCAGTGCCAGCATCGACGGCGGCCGCGAGGCCGTGGCCGGCATGCTCAAAGGCTATGTGGTGCTGGAGATCTTCTACATCCTCACCATCGGCATCTGCCTTGTGCTGAGCAGGGCCATGCACCTGACCCGCGGCCAGAAGGCCGTGCTGGTGGGTGCCGCCGTCATGCCTAACAGCGCCTTCATCGGCATCCCACTCATCAGCGCCCTGCTGGGCAGCGAGGCGGGTGCCCTGTACGGTGCCGCCGGCATCATGGCCTACAACATCCTGTTCTTTACTTATGTACAGCACCTGTTCGACCCGAAAGCCAAGGTGAGCATCAAAGCATTCCTTACCCCCACCAACATCACCACCGCCATCATGGTGGTCATGCTGGTGACCGGCCTGCGGCTGCCCGCCATTCTGGAGAGCTTCTGCAAGGCGGTGGGCAATACCACCACCCCGCTGGCTCTTATGATCGCCGGCAGCATGCTGGCCCGCAGTGACCTGAAAAAGCTGGTCACGAACCCCATGGTGTGGCTCATCACGGCCCTGCGGTGCATCGTGTTCCCGCTGGGCTTCCTGGCGGCGCTGTACTTCCTGCCGCTGGACCGCACCCTGTGCATGGCGATCCTGATTCTGGCATCCTGCCCGGCAGGCAGCCTGACGGCCGTGCTGGCAAAGCAGTACGACACCGAAGGGGAGCTGGCCAGCCAGGCCGTTGCACATTCCACCCTCAGTATCCTGATCAGCGTGCCGCTGGTGTTGAGCCTTGGCAGTACGCTGTTGGGAATATAAACAAGTCGCTTCACAGTCGGCGCACACCGGCTGCGGAACATCTTTCAACCGGCAGCAGCCCCCGTTTCGGCTGCGTCAGAGAAAAAGAAGAGAGGTTTTTTCTTATGGCAAATGTCTACGATAAGCTCAAGGAAATGAACATCACCCTGCCCGCACCCCCGCCGAAGGGCGGCGTCTACACTCCGGTCATGGAGTTCGGCGATCATCTGCTGTACTGCAGCGGCTGCGGCCCTGACATCGGCGACGGCCACAACATCGTGGGCAAGGTCGGCGGCGACCTGACCCTGGAGCAGGGCCAGAAGGCTGCTTACAACTGCATGCTGAACCTGCTGGCCAATCTGGACGCCAAGCTGGGCGACCTGAACCGCATCAAGCGCTGCGTCAAGGTCCTGGGCTTTGTCAACTGCACCGATGATTTTGCACAGCAGCCGCAGGTCATCAACGGCGGCTCCAACCTGCTGTTCGAGCTGTTCGGCGAGGAGAAGGGTCTGCCCGCCCGCACCGCCATGGGCACCAATTCCTGCCCGGGCAACATCGCGGTCGAGATCGAGATGCTGGTGGAGTATGAATAAGATCAACGACAATCTCTATACCTTTGAGGGTCAGCAGGACATCGTAAGCCCGCAGCTGGTCTATTACCCGGCGATCATCCGCGAGAATATCCGCAAGATGATCGACATTGCAGGCGGCGCTGCCCGCCTGTGGCCCCACATCAAGACCCACAAGATGGCCGAGGTGGTCCAAATGCAGATCGAGGCGGGCATCGACCGCTTCAAGTGCGCCACCATCGCCGAGGCCGAAATGGCCGCCAAGGCCGGTGCGAAGCACCTGACTCTGGCGTACCCGCTGGTGGGCCCCAACATCAAGCGCTTTGCCGCGCTGCAGGCCGCCTTCCCGGAGGTGGAGTTCTTTGCCATCGGCGATGACACGGAGCAGATCCGCAAGCTGGGCCAGACCTGCAAGGCCAATGTGCTGATGGATGTGGACATGGGCCAGCACCGCACCGGTGTGCCGCTGGATAAAGTGGAAGCGATGTACCGGGAGTGGAACACCCTGCCCGGCATCGTCATGCGCGGCATGCACTGCTACGACGGCCACCGCCACGAGAGCAGCGTGCAGGAGCGCGAGGTGGCTACTGCCCCTGTGGACAAGCAGATCGAGGAGATCAAGGCCCGCCTGAAGGCGGACGGCATCTGCTGCGAGATCCTGATCATGGGCGGCACCCCGTCCTTCCCGGTGCACGCAGAGATGACCGGAGAGTTCCTGAGCCCCGGCACCTGCGTGATCCAGGACGCTGGGTACCGCAAGGCCTACCCGGATTTGAAGTTCACCCCGGCTGCCGCCCTGCTCACCCGCGTGGTGAGCCGCCCCAGCCGCGACACCTTCACACTGGATCTGGGCTGCAAGGCCGTGGCCACCGATCCCCAGCCGGAGCGCGCGGAGATCGTGGGCATGGAGTATGCCCGCACCGTGATCCAGAACGAGGAGCACTGGGTGGTGCGTGTGCCGGAAGAGCACATCGCCGACATCCCGCCCATCGGGACCGAGCTGTTTGCCATCCCGACTCACGTCTGCCCCACCAGCGCCCTGTACCCGGCGGTCCCGGTGGTGGAAAACGGCAAGGTCACAGGCTGGTGGAAGGTCGCTGCGCGTGACCGCTGCCTGACCCTGTGAGAGAGTATCTGAGAGTTTTATAAGGAGTTGAATATAATGCTGAAAAGTCAGCAGGTCCGTTCCCTGTCCCCTGAGATGGACCCCCTGCGCATGGGCATGGGCTGGACGGTCGATGACCTGAGCAAGCCCCAGATCATGGTGGAGAGCACCTACGGCAACAGCCATCCGGGCTCCGGCCACCTGAATATCTTTGTGGAAGAGGCTGTCCGCGGCGTGAACGACCACGGCGGCAAGGCTGCCCGGTATTTTGCCACCGACATGTGCGACGGCATGGCACAGGGCCATGACGGCATCAATTACTCGCTGGCCCACCGCGAAGCCATCACCAACCTGGTGGAAGCACAGGCCAACGCCACCACCTTTGACGGCGGTGTGTTCATTTCCAGCTGCGACAAGGCCATGCCCGCCATGCTCATGAGCATCGGCCGCATGAAGGACATGATGGCAGCCATCGTGGTCACCGGCGGTGTCATGGAGGCATACGACCTGCCCGCCAAGTACACCGAGAACGACCCCGGCTGTGCCATCAACGAGCTGCTCACCCTGGAGCAGATCGGCAAGTTCAGCGCACAGTACGAGCGCGGCGAGATCCCGGCCGAGCAGCTGACCTACTACAAGCAGCACGCCTGCCCCAGCTGCGGCGCCTGCTCCTTTATGGGCACTGCCTCCACCATGCAGGTCATGGCCGAGGCTCTGGGCCTGATGCTGCCCGGCACCGCTTTGATGCCGGCCACTGCCCCCGAGCTGAAGCAGGCTGCCTACGACGCCGGTGCACAGCTGATGAAGCTGGTGGAAGCCGGTGTCACCGCAGGCGATATCGTGGATATGCGCAGCTTTGAGAACGCCATCATGGTCCATGCGGCCATTTCCGGCTCCACCAATGCCCTGATGCACATCCCCGCCATTGCCCACGAGTTCGGCTTCGAGATCGACGCCGACACCTTTGACCGGATGCACCGCGGCGCACACTACCTGCTGAACATCCGTCCCGCAGGCGACTGGCCCGCACAGTATTTCTACTATGCAGGCGGCGTGCCCCGCATCATGGAAGAGATCAAGTCCATGCTGCATCTGGATGCCAAGACCGTTACCGGCAAGACCCTGGGCGAGAACCTGGAGGAGCTGAAGAAGAACGGCTTCTACGAGCACTGCGATGCCCTGCTGGCCGAGAAGAGCAAGAAGATCGGCCGCGAGATCAAGCGCACCGACATCATCCGCAGCTTCGACGAGCCCATCGGCACCAACGGTTCCATCGCCATCCTGCGCGGCAACCTGGCCCCGGAAGGCTGTGTCATCAAGCACACCGCCTGCCCCAAGGCCATGTTCAAGGCGACCCTGACCGCCCGCCCCTTCGACTGTGAGGAGGACGCCATCGACGCCATCCTGCACGGCCGCATCCACCCGGGCGATGCCGTGTTCATCCGCTACGAAGGCCCCCGCGGCAGCGGTATGCCGGAGATGTTCTACACCGGCGAGGCCATCTGCTCCGACCCGACCCTGGCCTCCAGCGTGGCCCTCATTACCGACGGCCGCTTCTCTGGTGCCAGCCGTGGCCCGGTCATCGGCCATGTCAGCCCTGAAGCCGCCGCAGGCGGCCCCATCGCACTGGTGGAAGAGGGCGATATCATTGAACTGGACGTGGAGGCCCGCCGCCTGGAGATCACCGGTGTGAAGGGCGAGCACAAGACCCCCGAAGAAATGGACGCCATTCTGGCAGAACGCAAAGCCAACTGGAAGGGTTTTACAAGCAAATACACCCATGGCCTGCTGAAGCTGTATAGTCAGCACGCAGTCAGTGCCATGAAGGGTGCTTACATGGAGTAAGGAGTGTAAAAACTATGGCAGAAGCAAGAAGTCTGGCCGATATCAAACTGGATAACGCTTACAAGTTCGGCGCTGGCCGTTACCTGCAGGAAGCAGGGGCCCTGAACCTGCTGGGCGGCGAGGTGGCACGTCTGGGCAAAAAGGCCCTGGTCATTGCCGGCCCCCGCGCCTGGGCAGCCACCGAAGGCAAGGCAGAAAAGAGCCTGAAGGATGCCGGTGTGGAGTTTGAACTCTCCCTGTACCCGGATCAGAACACCTACGAGCGCGCCAAGGAGCACGCCCTGCAGGCCCTGACCACCGGCTGCCAGGTCATCGTTGGTGTCGGCGGCGGCCGCATCATGGATCAGGCCAAGGCTACGGCACACTTTGCAGGCGACCTGCCCATCGTGGAGGTGCCTACCTCCATTGCCACCTGCGCGGCATTTGCCCCGCTGAGCGTCATGTACACTGCCGAGGGTGCCTCCCTGGGCAGCCTGCGCTATGACCACGAGGTCAACGCCATCGTCATGGACATGGACGTCATCTGCAAGGAGCCCCCGCGCTACGCAGCCAGCGGCATCATGGACGGCATGGCCAAGATGATCGAGATCCAGAACGGCCGCAGCGAGATCCTGCTGGACGATGTGAGCATCGGTCTGTTCACCGCTTACACCATCGCAGAGATGGCCTACCATGTTTACGAGAAGGAGGCCCATCAGGCCTGCCATGACATTGCCGAGGGCAAGCTGACCAAGGCCGTGGAGGATATCGCCTATCTGAACGTTGCCGTGGCCGGCATCGTCAGCGGCGTGAGCAAGGGCTTTGGCCAGACCGCTCTGGGCCACGAGACCTACGAGCTGGTGCGCACCCACTTCACCCAGGAGGCAAAGCCCTACCTGCACGGTGAGATCGTGGCCATCGGCGACTGCCTGCAGCTGGCCTTCAACGGCCATCCGGAGCAGGTGGCACCCTTCCGTGATTTCATGCGCAGCATGAACATGCCCCTGACCCTGGAGGACATCGGCATCGACCCGAACTCCCCCAAGATGGAGAACCTGTTCCAGGATCTGTTCCACAGCCCCTTCATGGAGCCCACCGCAGAAAATGAGGCACGCCTGCGCAAGGCCATGCACTATCTGTCTGCAGACTGATCCCCGCAGCATTCCCTGAACCGCAATGACAGCGCCCCCTGAACCGTCTCGGACGGCGCAGGGGGCGCTGTTTTGTCTTTTTAGCACAAAGAAGCCCAAAAATCTTCTTTTTCTTTTGTGATTTTTCAGCTATACTAGAGGTGCAGGAATTCCAATGGGCACGGCCCATGATAAGAAGGTGAGGATGTCTGTATGAAAATGCAGGAAGGCTTTTTGTGGGGAGGTGCAACCGCTGCCAACCAGTGTGAAGGCTCCGCTTCGGCGGGGCCCTTTGCGTTTTGCCCGGCAGGTTTTGGACGAATCGGCTGAAAAACAGCAAAATTCGGTCAGAATGCGCTAGAATGCTGGACAGCATCCTGTGAATTGTGGTAGAATTGCAATAGAATGCGTGGAAGCGCAAAACCGATGCTGCGCGGTGAACGCAGCAAAGATGAAAGATGAAAGAGGTCGTTTGTGATGAAGATTATTCGTGCAAAGGATTACGCAGACATGTCCCGCAAGGCGGCAAACATTATTTCCGCACAGGTCATCATGAAGCCCAATTGCGTGCTGGGTCTGGCCACCGGCGGCACCCCGGTGGGGGCCTACCAGCAGCTGGTGGAGTGGTACAACAAGGGCGACATTGATTTCTCGGAGGTCACCACCGTGAACCTGGACGAGTACCGCGGCCTGCCCAAGGACCACCCGGAAAGCTACTGGAGCTTCATGCACCGCCACCTGTTCGACCACGTCAACATCAACCCCGCCCGCATCAACCTGCCGGACGGCACCAACCCCGATGCGGACGCGGCCTGCGCCCAGTACAACCAGATCATCCACAGCGTGGGCGGCATCGACCTGCAGCTGCTGGGCATCGGCCACGACGGCCACATCGGCTTCAACGAGCCGGGCGAGGCCTTTGAGCTGGAGACCCACTGTGTGGACCTGACCCAGGAGACCATCGAGGCCAACAAGCGCTTCTTTGACGGCAACGTAGACCTGGTGCCCAAGCAGGCCTACACCATGGGCATCAAGACCATTATGCAGGCCCGTAAGGTGCTGATGGTGGTCAACGGCACCGGCAAGGCCGAGATCGTGAAGAAGGCCTTCTTCGGCCCGGTCACCCCGGAAGTGCCCGCCAGCATCCTGCAGATGCACCCCGACTTCACCCTCGTGGGCGACGAAGAGGCCCTGAGCCTGATCTGATCGGTTCCCCAAAGCATGTTTCTGCCGCCGCACGGCTCTGCCACCGTGCGGCGGCTTTTTTGCGTCCACCGGCTTTACAATTGCCGGAAAAGGCGGTATTCTTTATTTATGACAAACATCCGCAGGAGGAAACCATGGACATCCGCCAGCTGCACTACTTTCTGGTATTGTGCGAAGAAATGAATTATACCCGGGCCGCACAGCGGCTGTTTTTGTCGCGGCAGGCGCTGCGGCAGAGCATCTCTGCGCTGGAAGCGGAACTTTGCGGGCCGCTGTTCCTCAGTGCCCACCACAAGCTCACCCTCACCGACCGCGGCATGAGCCTGCAGCGCCATGCCACCCCGGTGGTGGAGCAGTTCCAGCAGATGCAGGCCGCCCTGCGGGCTGAGATCCAGTCTGCCCAGCCGGTGCGCATCGGCATCAGCGTAGCGCTGGTACCGGACTATCTGCCCGGGCTGGAGACCCAGCTGGACAAGTTTCGGCAGCAGTACCCCCATGTGGAGATGCGGTTCCGCCTGCTGGATAACGACGCCGTAGCCGATGGGGTAGAGCAGGGCGAGCTGGACGCGGGTCTGGTCATCGACCTTGGCTGCGCCGCGCCGGTGCTGGCGCGCACCACCCTGCGGGCAGACCCCGCCTGCCTGCTGGTGCCCCGGGGACACCCCTTCTGGGAAAAGGAGCGCATCCCGCTGGCAGAGCTGCGTGGGCAGCGGGTGCTGCTGCCCAGCCTGCGGCAGGATCTGTTCAGCCCGCTGTGGGCGGCCTGCGCCCGGGCGGGCTTTGCCCCCAACGCCGAGATCGGCCCCAGCTTTTATCAGGCCTACTATCTGGTGCAGGAGCAGCTGTGCACCTGCCTGACCCGCTACGAGCCGGGCGCGCGCCGGGAGCTGGACCGGGTGCGGGACGTGCTGCTGGAGGATATGCCCCCGCTGTGCGTCTCACTGGTGCAGCGGCGGGACACCAGCTCTGCCTATATCGACCTGCTGCGCAGCTACCTGTTAGAGGTTCTGGGCAGCACTGCCAGCCTGCCGCCCCGCCGGGGTCGGCCGGCAAAGCCCTTCTACACCGCGCCGGTGCTTTCCAGCGCCGCCGCCAAGGCTGCCCCGGAGCATCCCGCCCCGGGCACCCAGCTGCCCTTTGCAGGCGGCAACAACTTCCGGGAGCTGGGCGGTTACCGCGCCGACGAGGGCAAGACCGTAAAGTGGGGGCAGATCTACCGGGGCTTCCCCACCGGGCGGCTGACCACCGAAGCCGACCGCGCCCGGCTGGACGGGCTGGGGCTGCGGCTCATCCTTGATCTGCGCAGCGGCGCAGAAGCCGCAAAGCTGCCGGACTATGTGCCGGACGGTGCCCGGCTGGTGCAGATCTGTGCCCTGTGCGGCGACGACGGCCATGAGATCAGCTTTGCCCCCGGTGACATCGAACGCATGATGCACACCGCCCGGGAGGGCGAGAACATCCTGTACCGGATGTACCGACAGATGCTGTTTGGCAACAAGGCCTTCAAGGAGCTGTTCCGGGCGCTGGAAGCCGGCGAGACGCCCATCCTGTTCCACTGCTCTGCCGGCAAGGACCGCACCGGCGTGGCCGCCATGCTGATCCTGCTGGCGCTGGGTGCGTCCGACGAGACGATCTGCGCGGACTTTGTGCAGACGAATGTCTGCCGCAAGGCCGAGATCGACGCCCTTCTGGCGGGCCACGCGGAAGAGATCGCCGCCGACCCGTCCAAGCGGATGCGGTTCTGCACACAGGCGGGCGTGGATCCGGGTGCGGCACCCTATGTGCTGCAGGTCATCCGGGAAGCGTGCGGCAGCGCGGAGGAGTATCTGGCCCGGGAGTACGGCCTGACTCCCGCCCGGCGGATGCGCCTGCGGAGGATGTATCTGGAATAATGATGCAGAATGAGCCCCGGTGTATGCAGATGCACCGGGGTTTTTGCGGCATAAAATCGGCCATGTGCACAAAAAATATGCGACGGGATCCGGTTTTCCCTTGACAAGCGTGCAAATGTTTCGTAATATAATTAGTAGTATGGAATAAAAGACGCTGTGTGCAGGTCGTCCCCATGACCGGAGTTTCTCCACAGGCGAAGCGCGCCTGTTTTATATAAGCCAGAACCGGATAGAAAAAAGCCGCAATGCCCGTGCAGGGTCTGCCTGCGCGTGTGATTTTTGTTGTCACTTTTTGCATGGAAGGCTCCCTTATAGATCGTTGCCCACAGCCTGCCGCACAGCGTCTCCTGCTTATTTAAACCTGAATGAAAAATCAGAACAAAGGAGAGTGAACACGATGACCGCGATCGAAGTGATCGTGGCCCTGATCGTGGGTGTTGTCGGTGCAGCTGCGGGCTATTTTGTTGGTTACAACAACCGGAAAAAGACCGCCGAAGCACAGATCGGCAGCGCCGAAGCCGAGGCGACCCGCCTGGTGAACGAAGCGATCAAGACCGCAGACCAGAAGCGCAAGGAAGCGGTTCTGGAAGCCAAGGACGAGGCCTTCAAGCTGAAGGCCGAGGTCGATGCCCAGAAGGCAGAGGCCGACAAGGAGATCAAACAGCGCCGTGCTGAGATCAGCCGTCAGGAAAACCGCATTGACCAGAAGGAAAATGCTCTGGACCGCAAGACCGAAGCCCTGGAGCGCAAGGAAGAGGACCTGAAGAAGCGTACCGCCGAGGCCGACGCCCGTCTGGCCGAGATCGACGCCCTGCGCGCCAAGGAGATGGAGCGTCTGGAAACGCTGGCCGGCCTGAGCCAGGAGGACGCCCGCGAGGTGCTGCTGCACAAGGTGGATGAGGAGCTCACCCACGAAAAGGCCGTGCGCATTGCCGCCTATGAGACCGACCTGAAGGAGAACTGCGACAACATCGCCCGCAACCTGATCGGTCAGGCCGTGAGCCGCTGCGCCGCCGACCACTGCAGCGAGACCACCGTGAGCGTGGTGCCGCTGCCCA
>ENA-OPDD01001064-OPDD01001064.1-human-gut-metagenome-genome-assembly--contig:-NODE-1064-length-19391-cov-1.544528_pt1 | contig 19391 bp, 17 predicted proteins | sample MGYA00241574_ERZ501499 | MGnify/ENA primary metagenome ERZ501499 (study PRJEB25962, sample SAMEA2042576) | human gut metagenome | biome: human gut; feature: human-associated habitat; material: faeces...
CCTCATTAATGAGTTCCGTTAATCGTGCAAAACGGTATGGGCTGTCGGAAGTGCGGATATTTTCCATGTTTCGTTCGTCCTTGCTGAATTCTTCCGATTGGTAATGGTTGGTGCAGATGAGCCGATTGGCTTCTTTTCCGGTGAAAAGCACAGTTTTCTCCGGAGATTTCTCGATAATCGCGGCTTTGCCATCTTTGGCAGAACCTATCAATATGGATTCGGAGACGAATGTTTCCCGTTTTTTGGCGATGGCAAAGGCTTCATCAATAGTGGCTGCATATTGCAGAATCTCTCTGGTCAGGATGGAAATGGGGGTGGCGGAACCTGTGGGGACAGCAGATTTGGCAGCATTAATTGTCACGGTAAGACCTGTCTCGTTCATGCCGGATAACACTCCTATCATACCGGGCCATCCGACGGAAGCAAACCTGTATCCTTGCTCCGGTACATAAAAAGCCACCTGCTTGTTCTCTGCGAAGGCATCTCCTACGTAGAAATCGAAGTTACGTCCGATCAGCAGGGATGAATCTGCACTTTGTGTTCCCCAAGTGGCGAACGAACTGCATCCCACTAACATATAATCTTGCATGGCATGTCCCAGGTCGTGTGCCGAATGGTAATTCAACTGGCGTTCGTAAGGAGTGCCGATGAAGTCGTATTCATGCGTACATGATAGCGAGATTCCGTAAATCTCGTCGCGGTATTCTTCGAGGACGTTCTCACCCAGATTACGGTTGAATAATACAATGAAGAACCGGAGGAATTTCAGATAACTGTCTGAAGGAACAATCTCACGAATTTGATCCACGAACACTTTCTCTTGATGGTGGAGCAGGTCGGAAGACAGTTGCCCGATAGCTTCTCCTCTCTGGAAAGCATCCCCTTTCACAAACAATTCCCATAAGCCGCTGTCGCTGTGCCGGAGAAAGTTATCTCCATAATGCCGGAGGTGGAGACTGTCTATATCAATCACTTTGTCTGTGGTCATGCTTTGCTCATGTTTGGGCGTTTGCATATCCGCAGAAAAGTAGAGATAGCTGATTCCGGCTATCAATAGAACAATGAGCGACAGGAAAAGGAAGCCCGTGTATTGGAGTGTCTTTTTGACTATTCTATGCATTTCCTACTTTTTTAGCCAGATATTCTTGTCCTACAAACTCCGCACAAGTCAGCATGGCAGTTAGTGTTACCCCTAATGCACCATGCACATTCAGGTTTTGCCCGGTGAGAAAGAGATTTCCCAAGCGGCTTCTTGTCGATACGAAACCAATTTGCGGACATTTATAATCTTTGATAATCCCATACGCGGAACCATCCACTGTTCCTGTATAGTCCCGATAGCTTAATGGAGTAGTGGTATACATCTCTTCTATGTTTTCTGAAAGGTCAATGCCATGTCCTCGGATGAAGCGGAGAATCTGTTCTGCTTTCTCCTTTTTGAAGGATTGGTAGTCTTCTCCCCGATGTTCGGGAGTCGTGTCCTTCCAGGCAGACAGTTCATCTATATACATAGGTGTCAGGATGGAAATGACACTGGCATATTGACTGTCCTCGGAAGACGCTTGCATGGAAATCATACAGTTGGTAGTCCGTCCCGGATAGAGCAGTTTATCATACCACACTTTATTGTTCGCATGCAGATACAGGTTGCGGTTCTGATAAGGAGTGCTTTTTTTCTTCATTACCAGGTAGAGCGTAAAGATGCCGTAGGTATTTTCCAACGAACGGATGCGGGAAATATAGGCATTCTTGATGCTACGGTTTTTATCCAGTATCTCCAATGTCCGTTGGGGATGCATATTGGAGATGACGAAGTCGCTTTCCAGTCGCTCTTCCCCGTTGATGATAACCCCTTGTACCTTTTCGTTTTCAACGATGATGCGGGTGACTTCACTGTTATTGAGCACAGTCCCTCCGTTTGCCCGGATTACATTGATTAGCTCCAGACTGACTTGCATACTTCCGTCTACAAAACGGTAGGCGCCTTCAATATAGGAGTGATTAATCATGGCATGCTGGTAGAAAGTGGAGACATCTTTCAAACCTCCGTAGAGTAAAGCTGAACCTGCCAGTACATTTCGTAAGGCGGGGTCCGGAGTGATATCCGCAATCAGGTGGGCGGCAGAGGTACAAAAGTATTTCATACCCTCCAAAGCGAGTGTGCCTTGTTTCAGGTGGTCTACGCTAATCAGGTTTCCGACAGCTTGAAGCTGTTCGGCATAGCATTTCAAGTTTTCTTTCTCATGCGGGAAGGAACGGCAGATGGTTTCAATAAACTGCGGGTACCCCATTGCATAATCGTATGTTTTTCCTTTATAGTAGATCGTATCAAAAGCAGCATCGTCCAAGCGTTTTATTTTCAGCTTGTCCATGATACCGAAATAGCGGAAATACTGGTTCATCACTTGACCCTCATCCAGGCTTCCTACATAATGAATACCCGTATCCAACAGATGCCCTTTTCGTTGGTAAGTCTGGAAGCATCCGCCGAATTGCGCATTTTTTTCTACTACGCATACGTTGAATCCCTCTTTGCTAAGAATCGCTCCGCATTCCAGTCCGCCAAGGCCGCTGCCGATAATGATGATGTCATATTTGCTCATACTAGTTCGGTTTTCTAAATATGTAAATGGTGTTTGATGTATATTTGTCATTAGGAATGATTTCGACAGCCATTCCACAGGCGACTGCTATTTCCCGTAATTGGGTTTCAGTGGTGAAATACAGTTCTCCGGTTGTCCGGTTGAAGTTGAAGATACGGGTGGATAGTAATTCCGTGAACCGGGTTAACCGGTGCTTGGAAGCGTTGGCTGAATTTCCGTCGCGTATGATAATCATTCCTTGTGAACGCAAGCGACCGGCACATTTCAACAATAGGGTTTGTTGATGTTCGTAGCTCATATAGTGAAGCATGTCGTTCAGGATAAAGACATCACTTTCCGGCAGGGGATATTCCAATGCATTGCCATGCTTGAACTGGAGATGCTCGTTGCGTAACCATCCGTGCTGCGCCAGCGCTATCTTGTCTTCATCGTAATCAATACCCAGGATTTCCCGGTCCTCGGAAAGCAGAGACAGCATATAGCATAACGGGCCGAAGCCGCAACCGATGTCTGTGATTTGCCCTTGGACGGGAATCAACCGGTTGAATAGCCGGTAATTCTTTTCCATCTTTACTTTAATACGGATATACCATTCTACGACGGGACCTTTATAGATATAGTTCTGGATAAGAGCTTCGTAGAACGCCGGATTGTCCGTCGTGTTCTGTTCACGGCAGATACGGGCATAAACCTCTTTCATGTAAGCGGATATGCGTTTGGTACGCTCCTGATAAGTACTTCCGAAAGACAGATCGTCTAGTGGTATACGGGGAAGTATTTCTGTATAGATGATTCCTTTCCGGATATTGAAAGGCTGTGCTTTGGCAATGATTTTGTTATTACCGTAAAGCAGGATCGGCAGAATATCCAGTTTCAATGCTTCTGCCAGATAGAATGCTCCTTTGTGGAAACGTTTCATCTTTCCGTTATAGGTACGTGTGCCTTCCGGGAAAATGGCGATGGAGTAGCCCTCCTTCACTTTTTTCCGCATCCGTTCCATATATTGCTCGTATCCTTCGCCTATATAATAGAAGTCGACATAACGAATGATGGCTCCGAAGAAAGGAGAGTGCCATACCCAATGGTTGGTCACCATCAGGATTTTAGACGAAAGAGACAGCAGTACCAGAATGTCGATGAACGACTGGTGGTTGGCAATGATAATTGCCGGATGCCGGAAGCGTTCGTTGGCTTTGTTGATATGTTCTTTTTTGACGGCGGTGGCCAGTAGCAAAATTCCTTTGCAGGTGATTTGTATCAGGCGGCACACCAAACGCTGCTTGCTGCTTTTGCGCACAGGCACCGGATAAAGCAGGATAATCAATATACGGAGGACGATGCAGCCGATAAAGAAAAGCAGGAAGAGCAACACGGTACGTATCAATCCGATAAGCGTATAAGGCGGTAATCCTTTGGAAGCGGGGCCTGCGATGAAGAACCGGAAAATGAGTGGCTGAATGGTATAAGCCACCAGTACCACTGCTATCATACCCAGAATGGAAATCAGGGAAATGGATTGCAAAGCCGGGTGTTTGGCAAACACAAGTGCTCCCATACCGACCACTGTGGTGAAGGCGGAGAAGAAGATAGCCGTTTTATGGGAATTCAACACCTTCTGACCTGTACGGTATTTGTTTTGTAGCCCGTCCATAATGAAGATACTGAAGTCATCTCCAATGCCAAAGATAAAGGTGGACAGGATGATGTTGATAATATTGAACTCAATCCCCAGAATTCCCATCAATCCCAAGATGATTACCCAGCTGATTAGCATCGGGAGAAAGCTCATCAGGGTAAGTTCGATACGTCCGTAGGAGAACCATAGTGCAAAGAATATGAGGAAAGAAGAGATGTACAGAATCAGGTAAAAGTCGTCATTGATGGCCGATACCCATTTGTTGGCAAAATAGGAACGGTCGAAGATGACTACATTCGGGTCTTTATTAAAGTTCTGGTACACAGCTTCCTTATTCGGTTCGCTGATCCGTATCTGGCTGATAAGCATGGTGATGGAATCGGCAGAGGTTTGCCATTCATTCAATAGCTTGCCGGATAAATCGTCTTCTTGCGCGGTGTAATGATATTCACTGAAAGGTTGGTTCATCCATTGATAAAAAGAATCAAAGCTTCCCGGACGGAAACGATATTCGGCGGCAACTGTTTCCAACTGTTCACGGACTTGTTGCTGTTTTTCATCCGTCCAGTAATCTTTCCATTTCTTCAGGCGTTTTTGCTGCTCTTGCGGAGAGATCAGAAACTGTGAGGCGGAGGCATACTCTTTGATGAGTCCCTGCTCTTTCAGTGCCGATAACTTCTGATTGGTCGTTGCATAAATTTCGGTAGCCTGATTCATGTCTTTGCCCACACTGACAAAAAGCACGGTCTTTTCGTCGTTGTCGAAGAGTTGCAGTAATTTTTCTTCCGATTGTTGGAGATGGCGGGGCTCATAGTTGAGACTCATCATATCGTTGCTGAAGCCTACCTTTTGCGAAGTAAACAAACAGATCACTGTAATGAGGAGGATGCCGCCTACCAGCCATTTATTCTTTTCGTAAGAATAAGCATTTATTTTCTCGATGATGCGTAGTATGCGTCCCTGTTTGACGTCTGCCTGTCCTTTCAGAAAATGAGGCAGGTAAATGAGACAGAAGAGGGTGGTGCCCACCAATGCCAGAGAGGCAAACAATCCGAAGTCGCGTAACAGATCGGAACTGGTGAATATCAATCCCAGAAATGCGCCGATAGTGGTGAAACTACCTACCGTAAGCGGATAGGCTATCTCTTTAATAAGTTGTTGAACGGTGGAAACATGGTTCTGGTGTGCCAGCATGTGAATGGAATAGCTTAGTGCAATACCCATCACTGCCGAACCAGCTCCCACTGCAATGGCGGAGATACTTCCTTTGATAAAGAAAATGAGAAACAGGGCAAATAATCCTCCGAACAGTACCGGAGTAATAATCAAAGGTATCGATCTCTTTCGTTTAAAAACGAGTGAGATAAATACAATGATGATAAGCAGTGCCAGGGAGGAGGTCAGGATGGTATCTTTCTTAATCTGACGGGCGTTGTAGACTCCCACGGAGGGACCGCCGAAGTATTCAGCTCGAATGGTAGGAGATTCTCCCTGTACGTGCTTGAGCTCTTCTTCGAGTATCTTTATCAGTTCGTCGTTCTTTCCGGTGCTGCCTGTACTGAATACCGGGGTAATGAACATAAGTAAGGTGGAGCCATCTTTGGAGAAGATATGTTCGTCATAAATCTCGTAGTTGGCTTCCAACTGGAAATCTTGCAAATGTTTCAGGGTTTCGCTTCCCAGTCCGAGCGGGTCCCGGAGAATATAGCTTCTTAATGCAATTCCGGCAGGAGAGAGGAGATTGGTATAATTCTTTTGCATGACAGCCTGTATCCCTTTATCCGTCAGTAAGGAATCGAAGCGTTGATAGTCCGTATCTGTCAGGAAAAGCGGGAGATGTTCATAAACGAAGTCTGTGGCTCCTTGGATGAGGCTTTGGTCTACCTGTGCGAAAATTCCTTTAATCAGTTTTCCTCCGGCTTTTTCAGTCAGGGTTTGTTGCAGTTGTCCGGCTGCTTCTATCAGGGAGTCGGGTTCTACGCGGTGGCAGGTATCTGCCGAGGATAACATAATGATAATCTTATCCTTAATCTTGAGATTGTCGAATACTTTGATTGTGTTCTGGGAATCTTTAGTGTCGGGGAAAAATTGTGTGATGTTCTCTTCGAACCTTACTTGCAGGGCAAAGAATCCCATTAACAGGACACAACTGATGAGTGACAAATAGAACAGAATCTTGTGCCTCTCGAAATAATCATATAGTCCGATAAAAAACTGGGTCATATCTTTTTTTTCCTACACGCCGTGAGCAGAATGAACGCGATGGTTCCTGCCAGTATGCTGCAACCGACTGCAAAGATAACACTTCCTATTAAATATTGCTCTATGACTGATTTTACATTTTCAAAAGAAAGTTCGTTTAAATGCAGATTGACAGGATCTCCCAGCACTTTGCAACCGGTTACGTAACTGCCGTACAGCAAAAATGGAATCATCGGAGGGATACTGATATTGGCTGCTACAATAGCTATGACTTTATTCAGTCTGAACAAATGTGCCAGAAATAACGTGATTAGCATTTGATATCCCCATACCGGAACGATACCCATGAATACGCCGAGTGTGATGGCAGCCGTGATCCGCAGATTAGATTCGGGGGAGTGGGTGACATGATCCGAGAAAAACTGCTTGCAGTTCTTCCAGGTCAGTTTACGGAAGAAGTTTCGGGGGATGATCCAAAGGAAAGTGACGAGCACCAGTACTGTGTTCAGGATACTGATACGGGTGAAATCGCGGAACGGTCGGAAATGAGAAACTCGCTCTTCCTGTGGCGGATAATAAACATGTACCGGGATGTTTTTAACGGTAATGCCTCCCCAGGCTGCAAAGACAAGTGCTTCCAGCTCAAATTCGTATTTGGCGGTGTAATACCACTTGTCCACATTCATTCGTTGGATGGGGTACAGGCGGTAGCCGGATTGTGTATCTTGCAGTTTGATACCTGTTTCGAGGGTAAACCAGAAGTTGGAAAACTTATTGGCAAATGTATTCTTTCCCGGCATATTGTCCGAGGCGAGGTTACGGGCACCTACCAATAATGTGTCCGGTTCTTTTTCTATGGCTTCGATCAATGCGGGAATATCCGAAGCGAAATGCTGTCCGTCAGAATCAATGGTGATAGCATACCGGAATCCTTGCTTTTTGGCAAAGGATAGTCCATGTCTCAAAGCTACTCCTTTTCCTTGATTGACAGGGTGGGTGATGGTATGTAAGTTAGATTCCCGGCTAAGTATTCCGGCAGTTTCATCTGTAGAACCGTCGTTGACAACAAGGATATCGGGGGCGTAGAAACGTACACTTTCTATGACGTCCGCCAGTGTCTTTCCATTGTTGTAACTTGGGATGATAACGATGATCCCTAATTGTTTCAACTTCTCGTGCCAATAGGCTGTACTTATTTGTTCCTTCATACTGTCGGGGTAAGTGCAGCTTTTAGTTTGATGAAACATTCGTTCTTTACGGTATTTTCCTCTACAGTGCTCTCTTTCACTGTACTCTTTTTTACAGCTTCCTTCTTTATAGTCCCTTCCGCTTGCAACTGAAGTGTACCTTCTTCTGTCTCTTTAAAAGTCAGTGCCACCGAAATGTGCGGTGTTTCTGTAGGATTGATAGCCGAAAGAAACTTGCAGGAAGACACTTGTGTTACTTGCAATTTTTGCTGGCGAATGTCTTCTACACATTCCTTGATAAGTTGTAACAGGCAAACTCCCGGAACTACCGGATGTCCGGGGAAATGTCCCTGATAAACAGGATGCCCGGGATTCAACTTTACCTGGATAGTCCAGATCGTTGAGTCCGATGATTCGGAGGAAAGGATGGTATAGAAGTTATCAAGTAGCATATATTAAATCTCTTTAGATAGTTTGTCCAGACGGATCGTTAACCGAATCCACGGATGTTTGATTTTTATTTGTGCGGGATCGCCCGGAGTATTGCCAGTGATGTAGACCACTGACTTTCCAAAGCCTTTTCCACTGGTTCTTTTTTCAGTAGCACTGTCTTTAGTCGTTTTCACACGAATATCTTTCCCACTTAAGAACAGACGTCTGAAATCCATCTCCAGAAGTTTCAGCACCTTTTCCTTTTTCATGGGTTCAATGCAACTGTTGACAGTAAACTGATCGTTGCGTAGAGAAAAATCGAAAAGGCTTAGTCCGAAGTAAGTAGACGCTACGATCCGGATTTCGTTATCAGGCATACGGCGTACTATTAGCATACCGCTCATGTGATGTTTCATGAAATCCAGTTGGATATTGTATTTTTGCGAGCTTTCTCCTTGTGTTAGTTCGATAGCGGGGAGCACAGTACTTCCTTCCCCGCTCATCCGTGGAGAGCAGGAAGTCTGGATCTGTATCCATAAGAACAGCAGAACCATCAGACTAACGAATCGCAAACTTCGTCTCATTCTTCAGGGAGTTGAACTTTTTATTATAGAATTCGTATTCTGTATAGTTTGTGGCTGTTTCGGACAGACGGAGTTTGTGTACCGACATATCTTTCTTGTCCAGATAGATTTCTATACCGGCAATATAGGCTTGTACTGCTTTGTTGGTCGGTTTTATTTTAACCAGATAGTATCGTGCGTCTTCAAAATACTCCAGCAGGTAGTTGGACGACATTTTAGACAGGTCGCCTATCATACACGCGGTCAGCATATCCTGCATCTGTGCCATCATTTTGTTCGAACTAAGATTCATGATACTTTTCTTGCCATCCGAAACGATTTTGAGCTTACTGCCGTTTATCACGATGAGATAATCCATCGGGCGGAAATATTCCATGCAGATTTTATGGGTCTTCTGGTAGTAGAACTTCCCTTTGGAAGTAACCTTCTCATCGAATACATCGAGATATTTCACTTGGGTGAAATCGCTTTCGATGGACTCTACGGTTTGCGCCTCCTTTGCCAGGCGGCTTTCAAACTCTGTCTTTTGCGCCATCTTTTTCATGCTCTGGGCATGGATAGAGGCTATTGACAAGAAGAAAAGCGATAAATATATTAATAAAGTTCTCATACCTTTTTTTATTTTATGCCAATAGTTTGTCCGGACGGACAACGGTATATCCTTGTTCTTTCAGCAAATCCAAGATTTGTTTCACTAGCTGGTCGCTGTCAGGCATCCGGTCGTGCAACAGAATAATGGCTCCCGGTTCAAGATGTTTCCGAATCCTGGCAAGGACTTTATCCGGTGCTTGTTGTGTATCCAGTGTACGGATGCTCCATCCTATAGGGGTATATCCTAACTGTCGAACGGCTTTCGCAATCGTTGGATTAGTGACACCGAACGGCGGACGAAACAAACTAACCGGCTGCGAAGTTACTCGTTCTAGTTCACACTGACAAGTTTGCAAGTCTTTTTTCATCTTGGAGAGCCCGTATAGCGGGAATAAACCGGAATGGGTATGCGAATGATTTCCAATCAGATGACCTTCTGCCACCATTTTTTGCAAGATTGCTTCATTCCCTTTTACCTTATGACCGATACAGAAGAAACAGGCGGTTACCTGATATTCTTTTAGTACCTGCAGAACTTTGGGAGTCTGTAGGGAGTCGGGGCCGTCATCAAAAGTCAGGGCGACAATCTTTTCCGCAGTATGCTTTTTGCAAAATGACCGGAGGTAAATTCCCGATTGAATGCTATAAGAGGCATAAACGAGAAAAGACAGGAGCAAGAGCAAGCAAAGAAGGAGGCAAACGATTATCATACGCTTTTCCGGATTAGAATCAATGAATGATTGATGGAGTGGTGATGATTATAAATCAATATATGGGTCGAGGTAGTGCAGTTGGCCGATTCGTTCACTGCTTTCCATACCGCATACGATGTTGCGGTAGGATATTCACCACATTCATTCTTAAAACTAAGATGAACACTTTCCGGGAAAAGGTTTGTTTCAAGCTCTTCATAAATAGAGTTGCCATTGTCAACAGTTTGCTCGTGAGAGTCATCTTGATTGTGTGGCTTCTTGTTTTTCCCGGTAACCAACCACTGAATATCCTGACATTCTAAACCATTTCGTTGCAAAAAACGGATGATTCGGGAGCTGATTTCTTCTGTAGTCTGTTTCCCTATGAAAGTTTCGATTCCCTGTATTTCAGCCAACGGATGCTCTCCGGCTTCCCGACTTAACAGAAAGAATTGAGCACCTTCTCCGGCTGCTATCCCTTTCAGCACTCCCAGCCGTTGCTGAATCGTGTAACTGGTTTCTGTCATTTCATCGATGGCTCCCACAAGTATATTCTCGCTTCCTTCTCCTATTTTCATCATAGCGTCCAATAAAGCACTTTCAAAACTAAGACCACGGTGGACATAAGTCATGTTGTAGGCATGTATTTGATGAATCAGAGCTATTTGTGCACCGATTGTATTGAATGTCGACTGGATAAAAGGAGTAGGATTCAGCATCCGCTCTTCATTATCCAATAGGTTGTTCAGGAATTTTTCCGTATCTGTCAAGCAGCCCAATCCTGTTGCTGTGATGATTCCTTGTATCTTTTCAGGAGATAGTTCACCCATACATTCCAATCCGCAAGCCACCCCCATTTTTACGATACGGCTCATGCGTCTGCGCAAGGTCGCATTGGTGATAATATCCTTATAATCGGGTTCGCAAGCCTGAAGATAAGGGCGATTATTTCCTGGTGAATGATCCTTTGGCGGATGAATGGAAGCGATGCGTTGAATATAAACTGGCTGCATAGGCTTAAATACTTAAAGGTGCGTTTATGCTGGAAAATTCGTTGCGGAAAAGAGGAGCGATGAATCGTTTCCTCCGAAACCGAAAGAGTTGGATAACACATGTCGGATGGGGATTCCTTCTTGAAAAGAGGTTTCCGGTATCAGTCCTGTTTCCGGCATCGCATCCGTAAAGTTCAGGTTGGGATAAATCAGCCCTTTATCTATTGAAAGAACGGAGTAAACAGCTTCAATTCCTTCGGAAGCTCCTAAGGTATGTCCGATAAAAGCTTTTACCGAACTAAATGGCGGAACGTGTTCTCCAAAGATTCTTCGGAGCGCCATGCCTTCTGACGCATCATTGCCGGGAGTACCTGTTCCATGTACATTGATATAATCGATTTCTTCAAGGGAAATACCACTGGAAGCGATAGCTTCACTCATTGACAGAAAGGCACCGTCCCCTTCAGGAGAACTTCCTGTTTGATGATAAGCCTCATTCGTATTGGCGTAACCGCTAAGTTCGCAATAAGGAGTTCTTTGGAGTGAACTTTCCGATTGAAGCACTAAGTAACCGGCACCTTCTCCCAGATTTAATCCGGTACGTGAGCGGTCAAAGGGACGGCAATGTGTTTTGTCCAAAATCATCAGGGAGTTGAATCCATTGAGCGTAAACCGGCAAAGTGCATCCGTACCTCCCACGATAGCAGCATCCAGTAGCTCGTGTTTAATCATTCTTGCTCCCAGCATGATGGCATTGGCTGCTGACGAGCAGGCTGTACTGATGGTGGTTATAAAATCATTGATACCCAAATACGAAGCAATCAATTCTGTACTGGCTCCGCAGTCGTGTGAAATTACTTCCCGTAACCGTCCCTGTCCCGGGTTTTTCTTGAAAGATTCATAGAAGTGCTCGCTCAAATCCATGCCGCCAACGGAAGTGGCGGAAATAAAACCGATACGTAATGGTGGTGTGAGTCCCGCATCTTTCATTGCTTCTTTGGCTGCTATCATTCCCAACAAGGCCGTACGTGATACAGTGCGTTGCGGAGGTAAAGAGATCAGTTGCTTTAGTTCCTCATTGCTACGTTTCACTTCGGATACGGGCACATCGAGAGCAGTCGGAAAAAGAGTTACTTTTCCGATGCCATGCTTTCTTTGTCTCAACGCTTCTATATTTTCGGAAACTCCGATACCGATGCCCGAAACAACTCCCAATCCGGTGACGTATATCTTCATCGGTTAAGCTTTGCGATTAGCAATGATGTAGTCTGCCAGTGTACGTACCGAGTAGAAGATTTGTTTTCCTTCACTGGGGTTCTCTATCTTTATACCGTATTCGCGTTCCAGAATCAGGATGATTTCGAGTGCGTCAATGGAGTCGAGGCCAAGACCTTCGTCGCCAAACAGAGGGGCTTCATTGTCAATATCTTCCGGAGTGATTTCTTCAAGGTTCAACTCTTCGATTAGTTTCCCTTTCACTTCGTCCATCAGTTCTTTTTTGGTTTGATCTAAATTATCCATAAATCGTTGATATATTATTAAGTTGTTTAAATTCTGCTTGATAATGTCCGTCCAGTAGTTCGCACCAGCCTATGATACAGGTGCGTAACTTACCTTTTGCCATCACAATCCTTGCATAATCCTCTAATGAGGCAGCATCTGATTGCCGACGGACAAAGAATGTATTCTCTCCCTGAATCTTGTGCCGGATACAGATTTCTCCCAATACTACATTGGGGAGAGTGTAGACAAACACGGCAGGACTGGCTGCTTTGTCCCCTTCTTTACTGATGATTGCCTGATGTTTGCAGTCCGTATCCAGAGAGGAAGAAGCATTGGCAAGAATGATTCCAATCTCTTTCGGACGGTAGTTTGTATCTTTCAGTAAATATTCGGCAGCTACATATCCCAGCTTACAGAGGTTGTCCATCTTATAGAACTTCATATTGTTTTCTCCCAGATGCTTGTATGCTTCCCGGATGAACGGTGCAAAGTCAGTTTCCGAAGAGCTGAATACAGTTGTTCCTTTACTTTCTACTGCTCCTGGCCTGATTGTGACCATGTTGCCCGATTCCACCACTGCTTTGCAAACTGACGGAGCCCTCGCTTTGCCGGTTGTCTGCGAGTTTGCTTTCTGTTTCAGATGAGCATCGGGGAGGGATAATACCAGTGCGGCATTACAGCCTCCGAAACCGGAAGCAGTTTTGATGCAGCATTTCATCGGTATCGGCTGATGAGTGGCATAGACAGTGATAGGCATGGGAACACCGAGTGTTTCATACCCTAAAGTTCCGTAGTATCTTCCTTCTTTTAGTTGCTCTATGCAAAGTATGGTTTCGATAATGCCCGAAGCTCCTAATGTATGACCGAAATAGGGCTTGAGGCTATTCACCGGAACTGCAGCTAATCCCGCCAGATGTATGGCTTTGGATTCCATTTCATCATTGTAAACCGTAGCTGTTCCGTGTGCATTGATAAAGCTAATGTCTTCGGGGAGTGCTCCGGCTTCTTCCATTGCCTGATTAATGGCTAGAGCTAAACCGTCCCCTGTTCGGGAAGGACCGGATATATGGTTGGCGTCATTGCTGATTGCTCCTCCGGAGAGAATAATATGATTCGCGTTTCCTTGAGTTTCTAAAAGAACAGCTCCACAGGCTTCGCCCAGACTTAATCCATCCCGTTGTATATCGTATGGTCGGCAAAGGTGTGCGCTGACAGATCGAAACGATAGAAAGCCGCTGGTAATGAAATGGGAAAGAATATCCCCACCTGCCACAATCACTCGTTTGTAACGTCCTGATTCTATCCATCTCTTAGCGACGATTAGTGCCGAGACTCCTGATATACAGGCATTGGAGATGACCTCTACCTGATTTGTCGCTCCAAAGAAATCTCCGATTCGTTCCGCCGTTTTCCAAAGAAAAACCGGACTGTCAGCAGGTAATTCACTCAATAAATCTATATTTCCTTTAGTGGTAGATAATAACAAGGCGTAATCCGGTTCCCGCAAGTCGGCTCCCGATTGAGAAATAACCTCTTGGATAGCCAGTATGAATAATTGCTCCATTCGGGTATAATCCGTAATCTGCATCAGCTTCGCCCGTTTTTCCAATTCCACAGAATCAATCATTCCCGCCAATAGGGGATGATCGGAAATTAGGCCGGCTTCTTGCATACGGATTCCGCTTCGGTAGTTATGGATGGCTTCCAGGTTTTCCGGGATGCCGAAACCTAACGAACTAATCAGCGTATGGGCTGTGATGTATATATTTAAAGGATATTCCATTTCTTTTTCCATTCCAGATAAAACGGAGGGTTCATAAGCTCCAATTCTTTATTCAGGTTCAGGAACACTTGTATGGTGCTTCCGGTAGCTACTATACTCTGGTCGGTAGCCCGGTAGATAACGTATTCAAATTTTATCTTGGCTGCCTCACAGGCAATATAGCGCGTCTCGACAATCGCTTCTTCACCAAAAGATAGTGATTGTTTGAACTGACAGGTTAAATCCACGATAGGAACCATGTATCCCTCCCGGTAAATACTCATATAATCCAAACCATACTGTTTGCCAAAAGCTTCTCTTCCATCTTCAAAATAGCGCACATACTCACCGTGCCATACAATCTGCATGGAGTCTATTTCGCTGAACCGCACTCTGAAGGTAGTCCGGTTAGTCAAAGCTGCAACCTGTTGATTCGTTTTCCGTTTCATTCTTTTTTTATAAATATTTTCATCCTGCATTCAGCTATCAGCTTGTCTTCCACTTTCACTTGTGCAGAAATCAATGTAATGTCGAATACCTCCTGTACAACGGTAATCTCCGTAAATAGTTTCATCCCGATCTTTGGCAAATCGTGGATTTTAAGTTTGTCCACCGAACCGATAAACCCTAACGGTACTTTTTCACCCTGCCGGGTATAAAGAAATCCGATACGTGCCGCTGCCGATTGAGCGATATGTTCAATAATTCCTGCCTCTTGCAGTTTTCCGGTTTCGTAGAAAATATTATCAGCAGTAACAGTCAGTCCGGAATAAGAATGATTCTTTTCGATACCAAAGAAACTGTCCACCATCACGATGGGCGGACGCTGTGGAATCAAATTGAGTATTCCTTCTCCTTGTATGATAACTTCCCTGTTGTTCATTTCAATCTGCATTGTACAATGCTGTGTCCCATTCCTAAATGGTCATCTATCTTTTCAACTTCCAATCCCGCTGCTTTGATGCACCGTTCCATATCATCCGAATGATACATTTTGCTGTTACCATTTGCCATGGCTGTGAAATAAAGACTGATTTGTGTCAGGCAATAAGCGGCTGTGTCAAACTTTTGCCGGTTCCAGAAAGTTTCCATGATATAGAGGCGGCTCCCCCGGCTCATAGAGCGGGCTGCACGGGTCAGTATGCTGGTTACTTCTTCTTCCGAGAAACAATCAAGGAACTGGCTCATCCAGATAGCATCGAACCCTGTCGGGAAAGGAACTTCGGGATCGAGCAGATTGGCGCCATACCCGTGGATACGCATTGCTCCGGGCAGTTCTTTAGTTTGTTGACGCATCATCTCCAATTGTTGCGGAAGGTCCATAATAGTAACTTCCACCGCGTCGTCATAGCTTACGCATTTGGTCGCCCATCGACCGGTATTACCTCCCACATCCAGTAAAGTCTTGGGATGACGGGCGAAAACAATTGCCAAAGCTTCGTCAAACGAGCAATCCGAGTAATAATGATCGAAACCGAACCAGCTCTTTTGTACCTGTGAGGGCAAGCTTGACAGCCCTTCATAGATAGTGCTCCATTCGCCGAATACTTTCAGCCCTTCGGGACGTCCGTTGGTGAGAGCCTCTTCAAGATGGAACATTCCCAGATAGTTGACATCGTGGTTGAAATCCATATTGACACGTACCATCCTGTCGTTGAGCAGGAACCATCCGGCTTTGGCAAGGCGGTAAAGGTTTTTGTGCCGCAATACGGTACCGATCGTTAATGAGGCTTCCAGCAAAACTTGTGTTGCATAAGAAGACAGGCCACAAGCCTTGCTGATTTCTTCTTGTGTCATGCCAGCGCGTTCGTCGGCCAGTAACTGAAAAATACCGAATTTGAGCATAAGGCGTGATACCTGAAACACGATGGGCCCGAAAGCTATTTCTTGTGCCAAGCGTTGTGCCTCTACCGCGGTCAACGGTTCCTTATCATATTGATTCTGTTGCATCTTTATTTTGTTATATCTTTATTTCAATCCTTTGGAGGGCGAACCGTCACTCGTGGTTTTCCAGAATGAGTAATAGTTGAACCATTGTTCCGGATAGCGTTTCAGTATTTGGTCCAAAGCGGTCGTATATTGTTCGAGCAGAGCGATCTCTGCTTTCTTTTCTTTGGTTCGTATGACTGGTTCCGTCCTTATAAAATGAAAACGGTAGGTTCTGCCCGGCTCTCTCATGGCAAAGTAGAATACCACCGGAACTTTCATTCGCGAACCAAGCAGGAAAGGACCGGCAGGGAAAGGAGCTTTCTGTCCCAGGAGTGTTCCTGTCAGCAGTTTCTCTTTATTCAGATAACGGTCGCCCTGGAAGCATACATATTCTTTCTTGTTTAACGCCTCGGTAATACGGAAAACGTGTGTCAGGTTATCTTCGTTGACGGGGATAATCTTAAAATCCTTGTCCTGACCATTTTTCTCCAATATCTCTTTGATTCTACGATGTTCGGCATCATACATCACGATATTGATTTTCTTTCCGTAATCGTCGAAGAAAGGGACGCCTATTTCCCAGTTTCCCACATGGGCGCCAATCATAATCACTCCCTGTTCGCTGTTCAGCAATTGCAGAAATTCCGGATACCGTTCGAACTCGAACCGGTATTGATCGACTTTTCCGTTGCCAATGGCTACTTTGTCAATAAGGATTTGCCCTAACCGGTAATAGTTGCGCAGCAACATACCCAAAGAGCGTATTCGGTTGTATTTCAGAATGTGGCGGGCATAAAACCAGGTGCTTTGGGTGGCTTTCGGAGCAAACGGTACGAAGTACAATACTACCAGACTTAGAAATATATAAGCGGCAGTAATGCCCAGATACTTAATCAGGTAAATAAAGAATAAGTATCCGAATGTTCCTCCCCGGGTTTTGCCTTTCCACGTCGACATATTTACTTGGCTTCCTGCATACGGGTGATAACGAGATCGTAGAAGTCCTGGAAGGTTTTGATACCCGCAAAATCTTGTCCGGTTACGTTGAAGCCGAAGTTCTTTTCTACCAGTACCACCATATCGACCAAGTCCAGGCTGTCCAGTTCAAGAGTTTCCATTAACGGTGCATCCGGCTGGATGACGTCGATGTCTACTTCAAACTCTTCTGCCAGAGTGGTTCTTATTTTCTCGATGATTTCTTCGTTTGTCATATATCTGTTTTCTTTAGTAAATTATGGATTGATTTTGCGTATGATTAGCGTGGAATTGGTTCCTCCGAATCCGAATGAGTTGGAAAGGAACGTATCAAATTCCAGGTTTACCCGTTGGGTAGGTATATTTAATTGTGCAGAGGCCTCGTCCGGTTCCTCGAAATTGAGATTGGGAGCGATGAAACCGTTGTTCATCATGAGGGTGGAATAAATCACTTCACTGGCACCGGCCATCCACATTTCATGTCCTGTCATAGACTTTGTGGAGGTCACATACGGGTGATGCCCTTCAAATACTTCCGCAATGGCTTTCGCTTCGTTCAAGTCACCTACCGGAGTTGAAGTGGCGTGTGCATTGATATAATTGATCTGTTCGAGTGCAATCCCTGCATCTTTGATGGCCATTTGAAGAGAACGTTTCGGACCGTCCACATTAGGCACGGAGATGTGATCTCCATTGGATGAAAAACCGTAACCGATGACTTCGGCCAAAATGGGAGCTCCTCTTTTTACAGCCGATTCATAACTCTCTAATACCAGACTGGCGGCTCCTCCACTCGGAATCAGTCCGTCACGTCGTTTATCAAAAGGTTTCGAGGCTTTCTCGGGGGCTGCTTCCTGGGTGGAAAATGCGCTTAGTCCGTCGAAACTTCCTACTGCATAAGGATTGACTTCTTGTGCGCCACCGCAAAGAATACAATCCTGTAATCCCGATTTTATAAGCAGGTAACCCATACCAATAGCGTGAGAACCGCTTGCACAGGCTCCGGCAATAGTGAAGTTGACCCCTCTAAGTTTGAAAATAACCGATAGGTTCATTGTCACGGTGGAATTCATCGACTGGAAAATAGAACCGGAACCCACTAGTGCAGTGTTTTTCTTTTCACGAATGATGTCCACTGCGTTAATAACAGGAGCGGCGCTACTATCATTGCCATACAAGATACCCACTTCGTTGGATTCGAGAAAATTCTCGTCAATCCCTGCATTACGGAAAGCCTCTAATGTAGCGAGATAAGCATATTCTCCCTGCTCCGGCAGACAGAGACGTTTACGGCGGTCCAACAACTTCTTCAAGTCGGGACGTTGCAATATCCCCGTTAATGCAGAAAAATAGCCCAATTCTTTCCGTACCGGATCTATGCCAATTCCCGATTTTCCATGATATAGTGAGTCTTTTACTTCATCCAGATTCTTGCCGATGCAAGAGTAAATCCCCATTCCCGTGATAACAACTCTTTTCATTATTTTGTCTATTCTATGCTTTTATTTTAAGTATATAGTCCTCCGTTGATGGAAATCACTTCTCCTGTGATGTAGGATGAGGCTGGAGATGCCAGGAAACCGACCAGGTCGGCAACCTCTTCCGGAGTGCCGAAACGTCCCGCGGGAATATGTTTCTTCCATTCGTTCTCATCAATTCCTTCCGTCATATCCGTACGGATGAATCCCGGAGCTACTGCATTGACTGTTACTTTCTTCTTGGCAACTTCCTGTGCCAGTGCTTTGGTAGCGGCTATTACGCCACCTTTGGCTGCGGAGTAATTGGCTTGGCCGGGCATTCCCTGAATGCCCGACAATGACACGATATTTACGATACGTCCATAACGTTTGACCAGCATATTCTTCAATAAAGGCTGTGTCACGTTGAAGAATCCGTTCAGGCTGATATCGAGCACTTTGCTCCATTCTTCTCCTGTCATCCAGAGCATCAGGTTGTCTTTGCGGATACCTGCATTGTTTATCAGTACCTCGATATATTCGTCAGGGTGTTGGGAAGCCCAGTTGCCCAAAGCAAGGGTGATAGCGGCAGGGTCGGTCACATCGAACTTCATCAACTCGCCATTACTTCCTTTTTCCTGTACTAACTGCAACGTTTTCTCCGCTTCTGCGTCATTATTCTGATAATTTATCAGTATAAAGTAGCCCATTTCCGCCAGTTTACAACTGACAGCACGGCCGATACCTCGGCTTCCTCCGGTTACTAATGCATATTTCATTTTATTTATCTTCTTTTTTGAGATAGTCTATCATCATTTCTATCTCTTTATATTTAGGTGTGTCATT
>ENA-OPDD01001071-OPDD01001071.1-human-gut-metagenome-genome-assembly--contig:-NODE-1071-length-19286-cov-3.838802_pt1 | contig 19286 bp, 19 predicted proteins | sample MGYA00241574_ERZ501499 | MGnify/ENA primary metagenome ERZ501499 (study PRJEB25962, sample SAMEA2042576) | human gut metagenome | biome: human gut; feature: human-associated habitat; material: faeces...
AGAGCATATAGGAAACGGTTGATAACAACAGACCGTTCTTCCAATTCATTATTTTTATATTCTCGTTGGCCATATCAGATACAAAGTTACTTCATATTCCGCAAAAATAGGGATTTACATCTTTAGTTGATAGGATAAAACCGACTGAAACGGATAAAATCACCATTGAAGTGATGAAAATGAATGTTGAAACGGATGGAGTTGCACTTTATGTTTGCCGAAATACCATTTAGAAAATCTGTTTTTCAAAATAAACCGCCTATTTGGGCGGTTCAGATATAAATTTATCCGTTTCAGCCGAATTTTACTGTTACAGCCAAAGCAACACGGGTAATTTTGCATCCATATAGGGTAAATACCGCATGATAAAGTCTGAATCAACCAAATTTTTAAGTAGCATGAAACATTTAAGTTTTTTGAGAAGACATGCCAATATAGTATTCTGCTTACTTTTGTGTCTTGTCTATCAGAGAGCTGAATCTAAAGAATTGTTTGAAAACAATTCTTTAGATACTTGCTATGTGTTAGCTATTGCAAATGTCGATTTAACAACGGATTTGCAAAAAAAATATGAAGAGAGGAACATTGCAACGTCTGCGATTGTCGGATACAGCTTTAGTGATGATGAGGTGAAAATTTATTTGTTGGATGACAGGTATGATTTTGATCTGTATTCTATCCAGAAAGGAGATAGCATAACTTTACATTATCCTCATACGTCACAAGAGAAAGAGAAGAAAGCAATAGCTATACATAATCACAGTTTCCAAGAACGTATCAGAAAGAATGATAGCATCTATATTGATATTGATTTTTGGAATATTGAGAAGAAATTGAGTTTGCCCCCTTCTTTGGACGATGGCCTGTTCCTTAAATGGGAAATCGCAAAACGACGCTTTATAAAGCATATAGTAAAAGATAGCCAAGGCTTCCATAAATTAGATGTTGAGAACGAAGATGATTTACGTTTGTCCAAGCGTACATTCGGCCAGTTATATTGTATGTACATATTGGCACATAATGAGACCATGAGGCATGAAAAGTAACTTATTTGTTTTTTTATAAATGATTTTTGTATGAAGAAAATTCTATTGACATTGCTTCTCGCCCTGCCATTCTGCATGGTGGCGAAAGCACAAGATTTCAGAGTGGGAATAACGGGAGGTTACAATCTCAGTTCTCCAAGTGGTTACAAATCTCAGTCCGGTTTTCATGTCGGTGTAAAGGGAGAACTTGGTCTTCCTATAGTGACAAAAGGCCTTTACATGGACTTCGGATTGATGCTCTCTTCACATGGCTGGAAGAGTCCGGGATACTATTACGACGGTAACTATAACCCCTCTGCAGGCGAAAAACCGGACAAACCATCATCTGGCTATACTTCAGACAATAAGTGTACCCCTTACTACCTGAATATTCCCATCCATATCGGTTACAAGTTTCCCGTAGGACGGAACGTCAGTTTGTTCATCAACGCTGGACCATATTTTAACATCGGCCTGTTTGGTAAAGCAAAAGAAACCATCACTCCCGATAAGGGAACTGCCACGACAAAAGAGATGGTAGGCAATGTGTTCAGTGACAAGATGCTTAATCGCTTCGATTGGGGGCTGGGATTCCGTGCCGGAACGGAGATTGCCCGCCATATCCAGCTTTCCATTGGGTATGATTGGGGGATGAAGAATATAAACAAGAGTGGTGTGGACAACAAGAACAGGACATTTGTGGCATCTTGCGCTTATATGTTCTGAAATAGGTATTCGCAAATGACAAAAGCCATGAAAGTTTTCACGTATATCATGATGGTTGGGGCACTCTGTTGTTTGTTCTGCTGCTCTAAAGAAAAAGAAGATGCACCAACAGGTGCTACATTCAATAAAACATTTGTTACTGGTTATTTGACACCCGAATCTATTGTCATATCAAAAATGAATTCAGGAATTAAAATCACGTTTAAGGGGGATTTGATTACTTCTGGTAGGAGTTTTGATGCTTTATCAATATATTACAATGATTTATCTTATAATAGATATACTATTGATGGACCACGTACGGCAATTAATGATAGTATATACAAGATTGAAGTCTACACTGTCGAGAATTTTGATGCATCGCATCCTGCTGGAAGTGATATTTCAGATTTGATAGAATGTAGGTATATTTCTTATTATGATTACATACAAAGTGGTTATAAGAAAGAAGATAAAGATGTTGGACAATATATAGATATGACAGAATATTGGGGAATTGAAGGAGCAAAGATGCTGAAAGATGAACTTACGAAAATAAATAATAGAAATACGAAGCTTATTGCACCAACCCTTGTTTTAAAATTCAAAAAAGAGCCAGAGAATAAAGGAAAATTCCAATTCAATTTAGTCTTTCATTTGGAAGAAAAAGAAATAAAAGATTCCATTGAATATGAATTTTAATATAAAACTATTCAAGTTTAGCTTTAAGATTTAAAGTATCATTATGTGGAAACAGAAATTGAAAATTTGCGGTATTAATCTGGCGGCATATATTGTGGTTCTCATTATCATGGCTATGTTGTCCGTTTGCTCCCGATTGTACGGGCAAGAAAAACCAATGTTGTCCCCTGAACATACCAAACGGATTGCACCGGGCATTGACACCACCAAACTGCCGTCTTTTGAATATGGAAAGTCATTTCTGTCTCCACATTTTGGTATCATTCACAAGAAGCCTGAAATGCTTTTGAATTTTCGCCCTGATTACACGTTAGGAATCCCTGTTGACCGTTCATCCTTACATAAAGGCGAATATCGCGTTGGCGGAGTTATTCATCGGTTTGACAAGGTGAATGTTTGGGGTCGTGGCAGACAGGAGAACATCATAGGAGTTGGCGTATCGAACTATGCTGAAGTTAAAACGGCATATTCTCCAAACGAGAGATGGAAATTGGGCATAAGCCTCTATGCGCACAAACTGAGTATTCCTCGTTCGAGTAGCAATACATTCGGAATGGGAGCCGATGTTTCCTATAAATTCTATCCCAAAACATCGCTTCATCTCTTTGGTACATACTATCTGTTGGATATGAAACCGAAGAGGTGTTTAGACGGCTATCATTATGGCGGTTATCTGTCTTTTGATTTGGCAGAACGATGGTCAATGGATGTGGGCATGAGACGTTATGGAAACAACTTGTTCCACCAGCAATGGACTGTGCCGATTATACGTCCGTCGTATAAGCATAACGGCAGCGAAATAAACGCTGATTTTGGTGGGATGTTCCAGCAAATCCTGAAAGGTTTATTCTTTAATCATTGACAAGTATGAAACAGAAAAAAAGCAAAATAACGATTATTGCAGTATGGATTCTGCTATGCGGATGCGTGGTATGTATGGAGTCGTGTAGCCATCTGCTATACAATCCGTCCAACAAGGCGGAACAAGTGACAGTGACTATTAAACAGCCCATAAAATAAAGTTCATATGATTATGCGATAATCTAAAATAAGATTGCAAAACCCGTAAGAAAGTTATTTCAAATAATGAATATGGCGTTTCGGATGCTGTTTTCGCCGTTTTAGATAAAATGTAATTGAAGAGCTTACACTGAAGTACTACTTTTGTTTTGCAATTGCATAAAAGAGCGTTCAACAAAACAACAAGGTTTTAAAAAAAAGAACAATGAAAAAAGTAAAATTTATCAAATTCACTATGGCGTTTTTCGCCTGTGTTCTTGCAGTAACCATGGGTTCCTGCGATAAGAACGATGACCCCAAAGTTCCAGATCTCAAGTGCACCCCTTCTAAGGTAGAAGTGGCTCCCGGTAAAACAGCAACGGTGACTGTAAGCGGTGGCACGGCTCCATTTACAGTGACCTCAAGTGATAGCAAGATTGCAACAGCTAAAGCAGACAAGAACACTATTACAATTACCGGTGTCAAAAATGGTACAGCGACCATACTCATCTCCGACTCAAAGAAACTTACAGGAAAGGTTCCTGTGATGGTCAAAGATATGGCATCCGAACTTGATTTCGATAAAAAGTCTATATCCGTAACTGCCGGGAAGGAAGAGACTGTCACTGTAAAAGGTGGTTCCGCTCCTTTTACAGCAACCGCCAAGGACACGAAAATTGCCACAGTCACAATCAAAGATGGAAAGATTATTATCAAAGGTGTCAAGGCTGGCAGCACTTCAGTGACTGTTACTGATAAGGATAAGAAAGCTGGAACTATTTCAGTTACAGTAAAATAAAGTGTTAAAAATCCTATTGGGAAGGAAGAAGAAACGCATGTATTTTTTCTTTCCAATAGGATTGTTATGTATTATGGTTTGCTAACAAAAATGAATGGAGTAATGGGATATCGAAAAAGGAGTCGTATTGACAATTGTCTTTTTATTAGTTATTTGCATGACAAATTGCCGTTCATGCTGCTACGGATAAGGGTCAGTAATAATTTTGGAGATAAACATGGATTATATAAGACCCCGTTATTGTATCCTTACCTAAGTTTTGGATATACTATTAAATAACGTCAATAGTTCAAAATGGAAAATCCACTTCCTTTGAAACTCATAGAAGAGCAAGAGTTATTTGAAAAACTGTTGGAACTTCTGGTTTTATCAACGCATTCTCCCAAAGGACGATTTTCAAAAGATAATAGTTACATTATATTTAAGAAAAAGATGGAAACAACAAAAGATGGGAACACTGTAAAATTGGTATTGCCTTTCCCTCATTTTTTGTGGATACTTGCCAACCAACCTGAGATCCTCAAAGGAAAAGCAAATAAAGTCAATAAAAACGGAGAGGATAATAAGTAATATTGACATACTGTGAGGCGTTGTCTTTATTCAGATCATCATGTTGCCCCCAATTAATTATTAATGACTGCATTTACATGTGGGCTCGGTGTATTCACTTCATCCTTATGTTTTCTGAAAATTATTATGAAGTGGGATAATCTTGCGTTTTATCTGGGGATAAATTACTGGAATGCAAACATTAATGGCAGCAGCAAATGGGGAAAGAATATGGCTGACAATCGGATACGGTTCGTTATTTTGATAACATAAATATTTTGGCAAAAATGCATAGTAAGAAATCAAATATTGGCATGGCGGCAAAGGCATTCCTGCTAACAGCTATAGGATTACCTATGGGGGTAAGTGCACAGGGGGTAATCGAGGAAAAGGCAGATACGATAGTTGTTTATCCGACACAGCACCTTGAGGAGGTTGTCATCGTGCATCCGTGGACGGACGAAACAATATCATGGTAAACGGCTCCGCACAGTTCAAGGTTTATGTGGACGGAAGATTGAGTACTGTCATCACTCGCAATCCAAAACAGACGTTACGCAGTATGCCTGCCAGTCACGTGAAGAACATTGAAGTTATCACCAATCCAGGTGCCCAGTATGATGCAGAGGGAACTGGAGGTGTCCTTTGCATCACCACCAAGAAAGGTGGTGCCAAACAAGCATTGGCATTAGAAGATGACGGGTATGACGGAGCCACAAGTGGCTCCGTACACCTTCTGACAGGTATTCTGAGCAACGGAGTTGACGCCAGTCTCTCCGGTCAACAAGGCAAATGGTCGTATGACGTAAATTTGAACGGAGAATATATGTATTCAACGGGTATCATTGTAGAATCGGAGGTGACCGGCAACGGGACACGTCAATGGATGCGACAAAAGTCCTCATCGAAAATGCCATTCTCAATGGGCGAAGTTGGTGTGGGATACGAGATTGATTCCGTCCAATCACTCCATGTTTCCATGTCCACGACTTGGTTTGCTACAAAAGAAAAGAGCCGTCCCTCCTATCTTTACTCAGGCGGTATGTGGGGACAGGAGATGGCTTTCAGTGGTAGTCAGAAGATGAATATGAACGAGATTTCGGTAGATGGAGGCATCGATTACCAACGTCAGTGGGGTGACAGGGGCAGGCTGTTTGCGAGTTATCAGATAAGCCATGCTCCCAACCGAAATGATACAGAGAACAGATACGATGGTCTTGACACCTCCTTGCACCCCGAAATCACTTCCACTGTGAAGGACATCCGGACAGAAATTTGTGATCGCACCACACAACACCACCTATCCACCGACCTTACCATTCCGCTTACCCGGCATCAACAACTCAACACCGGTGTGAAGTTCTCCTTCGACCGTGGAGAGAGTCAGGCTACCGAAATGCGCTTTTTGAATGGCGGTTTCGTGGAACAAAAGGCGGCTGCCATGCACTACCGACAATCTCAAAACATAGCCGCCCTGTATGCCGAATGGGAGGCTCAATGGGGATGGCTGGGCTTGAAGGAGGGCCTTCGCTATGAACATACCTGGCAGAAATCACGCTATCTGAAGGGAGAAGGGAGTAAATTCTCGCTTCACTATGGCGACCTCGTACCATCCGTCTCTCTTACTGCCAAAGCTAAGGAGAACAGCACATTTGGCGTGAGCTACACCATGCGTATACGTCGGCCAAGAATCAATGAACTCGACCCATATGTCAATAAGTCCGACCCTACCCAGCTTTCGTATGGCAATCCCAACCTGAAAGCACAACATCTAAATAATCTGGCTATTGTACATACGTTGAGGGCAAATACGTTAGCAATGCGAATCAGCCTCAATCATTCATGGAGTAACGATGGTATTGTCCGGTATTCATCAATGAAGGACGGGCGTATAAATACCACCTTTGGCAATATAGCCAGAAATCGCAAGACATCGCTGAATGCTTATGCCTCATGGAATGCGACACGTTCAACCCGCTTGATGCTGAATGGAGAGGTGGGCTATAGTGACATGCGAAGCCGGGAGATTGATGCCCGTAACTATGGTTGGCATGGTAACCTGAATCTGGGGTGGCAACAGAATCTGCCTTGGCAGTTGAAATGGAGCAGTAATCTGGAATGGATGTCGCGTCGGTACTCTCTCCAAGGTTACGATTCGGGTATGATGATGATAAGCGCAACACTCGCACGCTCCTTCCTCAATGACAAACTGGATGTGGCTATCAGTGGCATGAGCGGTTTAGGTCATGGTGGTAAAATGTATTGGGAGTCGGTATCTCGCACCAAGGACTTCACGAATATATCACGATTCATTGAACCCATGCAGGACATCACCATAGGTATCACTTATACGTTTGGTGGAAAAAGTAGGAAATATACAGAAAAAACCGTATCGGATTCATTTGAAATGGGGGACAGTCGTATCGTAAAACAGCAGACAAAACGAAGAGGAAAATTATGAATCGTATTTAGCATGAATGCAACTATCCGGACTGTTTTGAGAGCAACCCAGATTAAAATAATTGATGGTGATATATTTTATCTTATGAGACAAGATATTATCGTTCTCTGTGTAGTGAAAAATAATTAGGAAGAATCGCTAAACTGAATTAGCCAATGACTGTTGGTAAACAAGAAAGGGATGTCACGGACAACAAGATGCTGTCCGTCATTCCAGTAGCAGGAATATTTTTCAAGTTTCTCCTGTTCAATGCAATATGGTGTTATTACACCACCTTTACACCTTTTTCATGCTGGGAATCGTATGCCACTGCTTTTGTGGCAACCCTTCTGTTGTCTGTCCCTTATATATTGACAAGGCATATTGCGGCAGGCGTGCTTGTCATGTCTGTGCTGGATATATGGATGGTTGCCAACCTGATGTATTACCGTACCTATTTTTCAGCCATTCCTCTGTCAAGTTATATGTTGGCGGGAAATCTTGCAGACTTCCTGCCAAGCGTGACCGCTTCGTTACGATGGTGTGATTTATTGTTCCCAATTTCGACAGTCGTCACCGTATTCCTTACATTTCGGATAGGTTGCCGGCAGAAAATCACATTGCGATTTAGCAGACGGACATATTTCGTATTGCTGATTTTTTCATGTGCCCTGTTAAGTATCAATTTATCCGTCCGGGGAGGTTTCATTGCGATATACAGGGCATTGAGGTCATCCGCACATCAACACGCCAGTGGCCCGCCACTCTACACGCTGTTCGGCACACTTTATTTTGATTATGCGGAGGAGTTGCCCGAACTTACAGAAGAACAGGAGCGTGAGATTCATATCTGGCTCTCCGGAAGACCGCCGCTTGTTCCCGTACCGGACATTGAATGCAGGGACAACTGCATCCTTATTTTGGCTGAATCACTGGAAAGTTGGGTGTTGAATCTTACGGTCGAAAATCAGGAAATCACACCTTACCTTAACAAGCTCCTCAAAGAGCCATCCACGCTGTATGCGCCCCATGTGCTTACACAAGTCAACGGAGGGCGTTCCATTGACGCCCAGTTGCTTATGCTTGCCGGTCTGTTGCCATTGCAGACCGGCGCATACAGTTGCCGTTTCCCTTTCAATACATACCACACTTTGCCCAAAGCTATGAAGGAGCTGAAAGGCGCACGTAACTATCTTCTCACGGTGGACAAGACAAAGACATGGAACCAAGGAGCAGTGGCACGGAGTTTCGGGATAGACACAATTATCTCTTATCCCGATTTCCGAATGACAGAAACATTCGGAAATCGGAAGCGACTGGGTGATAAGGCATTTTTTGCCCAATGCATGGAAAAGATTGAAAAAGGAGAAGTTTGGCACTCCGGTGAAAACGTATTTATCCAGATGGTCACTTATTCCGGTCATTCACCGTTCAAGATGCCCGAATCGCTTAAAACCGTTCATTTCTCTAATCGGGTTCCCGAAATCATGGCAGACTATATGACAGTGGCGCATTATACAGACGAAGCTATCGGGAAATTCGTGGAATATCTGAAAAACCGTCCCGAATATGAACGTACAATGGTTGTAATAACCGGTGACCACGAGGGCTTGGCAGACCACCGGAAAGAACTGTGCCATACAAAGGCTGGGAAAGGAATAATTTCCGAAGACGAGTTCACACCATTCATAGTATTGAACTCTCCTGTTCCGATGCACTATCTCAAAGTTATGGGACAGATTGACATATATCCTACTCTTCTGAATTTACTCGGTCTGGAAAAATTCCGATGGAGCGGTATTGGTCAAAGCATTCTTGACCCTCGAAAGCCGGGCATTGCCATCAGTCCGAAAAGAAAAATAGAAGGTGATACCTTGCATATATCTGCGGATGAACTTTTACGGATGCAGCAATCTCAAGTAATCTCTGACCGGATAATACGATTCGATAAATTGAAAGATCTACGATAGCCGATACTTCGGAAGTCATTTTTGTTGTTTCAGGCGTGTTTTTCTCTGTTTCGATTGTATTCCGATTGCTACGACCTCGGATACGAAATAATTTTGCACCTAAAAAATGAATAACATGATTATCGAAACGATTAAACGGCTGTCAATAGATATGTTCATTGCAATCATGGCGATTGAAGCAATTGTCATTGCGGCAATCGCTTTGTCGCTTTTGATTGGTACGTTTTGCAAATAATCCCACAGGACATGGAGCAAAAGGAAATATATATCGAAACCGAACGAATTATCATTCGAAATTTCAAGCAGAAGGATGCCGAAGGATTGTTGGAGTATCTTTCTAATCCTCGTGTGAATTGCTTTGCCGGAGACCGCCTTTGTTCCGAAGAGGCGGCATGGGCATATATGCAGTATTCCCCGAAAGACATGCTGCGCTATGCGGTGAGTCTGAAAAAAGATGACTTTATTATCGGTGACGTGTTTGCTTTGCGTGAGAATGAGGACACTTATAATGTGGGGTGGCATTTCAACAAACGTTTTGAAGGCAAAGGATTCGCTTGTGAAGCGGCAGCCGGATTGTTGGATTATCTTTTCCGGGAGGCGGGCGCACGGCGTATCTATGGATTTGTGGAAGATGACAATATCCGCTCCAAACGCTTATGCGAACGTCTTGGTATGCGCCGCGAAGGATGTTTCAAAGAGTTTGTGACATTCGTAAACAATCCTGACGGCTCCCCAAAATATGAAGATACCTGTGTTTATGCCATTCTCGAAAAAGAGTGGAATACCATCCGTCAGTGGTGACACACCAAACCTATTATGAATTAACGTGAGTTCGACGAAAATAATTAAAAGAGAGTCAGTTGATTATCGTACACCCGTTCGAGATTGATCATCGGCTTCTTTGGGAAAAGGCAGTATGCTGCTATTCCTCCGATGAGATTCACAACAAAATTCGGGAATGAACGATGTCGGGAATGTTCAATCTGAGCGATATTCTTCAACTCGTCATTTATGGTCTCGATTATCGCTCTCTTACGGAGCAATATTCTGTCATACATTGATCTGATGCCCCCTTTCATGTTATTCTTCAGTTTGGTGATGAGCTGTATTCCGTCAATGAAGAGTTTACTGAACAGGTCTTTGCCGATATAGCCCTTGTCTCCGACAAGCTTGCCATAGATGAATTCTACGAAAGACTTTATTTTCAGAGGCTCACGGTCATCGATATCACCCGGTGTGATCATGAAGTTAAGTATCTCACCTCTGTCATTGCAGATCAGATGCAGCTTGAAGCCGTAAAACCATCCCAGAGAGCATTTGCCTCGTTGTGCCAGGCCTTTGAAAACCTTGTGCATGTGGATGCGCTGGTTCCGGCACACACGCAGCAAGGTGCTGTCCACGAAACTGATGCCGGTGCATTTGCCAAGCAGACATTTCTTTACGAAGATGACAAACTGTACGACCACTGATTTTTCCAATTCCGTAAACCGATTGTATGAGACAGTTTGTGGGAACAGATGTCTGTACCGCACACAAATTTCATTCACATAAAAGTGTTTGAGGCATTTATGGTTGGAACTGTGGAACATGATCATTATTACCATGATTTCAGCCTGAGACATACGGCAGTCCCGGTGATATTCCCGTTTTCGATCCTTGCGTGACTCTGAAAGCCCTCTTCGACAGAGCATGACATTAAAAACCTTGCAGAATTCATCTGCCATTACGAATATTTCAGTAATTTTGTCCTCGGTGAGCATAGCGATAATGGTATTGGTTTGTAATTCAGCACTATAAATTTAATACTTTTATCGCTAATCACCAATTTTTCAATCACTTAATTTTCATCGAACTCACGTTGAATTAATACAAAACAAGAAGAAAATATGAACAAGCAATTCATTATCACGAATTTCGCCGCATTTGCCCTCATGCTGTTCCTGCCGACCGGATGCAGGCAGGAGGACGGCAAGCAGGATGCGGTGCAGAGTTATCAGGTTATAAAGGTCTCATCGAGTCCGGTGGAAATATCCGAATCCTATTCCGCCGCCATACACGGACGGCAGGATGTGGACATTATGCCTCAAATATCAGGGCGCATCATCCGGCTGTGCGTGAAAGAGGGTGAACGGGTGAAAACCGGACAAGTATTGGCAGTAATCGACCAAGTTCCCTATCTGGCTGCATTGCGCACGGCATCGGCAAATGTCAGCGCAACACAGGCAAAAGCGGAAACGGCACGAATCGAGTTGCAGGGCAAGCAGGCGTTGTTTGACGAGAAGGTCATATCCGACTACGAGCTTTCTCTCGCCCGGAACCAACTGGCAGTGGCGTGTGCTGAACTCGAACAGGCAAAGGCACAAGAATCGGATGCACGCAACAATCTCTCCTATACGGAAATCAAAAGCCCGAGCAACGGAGTAGTAGGCACATTGCCCTATCGCATCGGTGCGCTTGTCGGTCCCAATATGGCACAGCCTTTCACGGTCGTGTCCGACAATGCGGAGATGTATGCCTATTTCTCCATTTCGGAGAATATGCTACGGCGATATTCGGCTCGCTATGGCTCGATTGACAGCATGATAGCCGGGACGCCGGAAGTGGGCCTGCAACTCAACGACGGCAGCCTGTACAAGGCGAAAGGACGTATTGAAACCGTAAGCGGCGTGGTGGATCCTGTTACCGGAACGGTACAAATCAAAGCCCTGTTCCCCAATCCCGACCGCGAACTGTTGAGTGGCAGCATCGGCAATGTCATCCTTCAAAACCCGAAAACGGAGGCCGTAACCATTCCCATGACCGCCACCGTGGAACTGCAGGACAAGATTATCGCTTACCGTCTGAAAAACGGACAGGCGGAAGCCGCTTATCTCACGGTGGACCGCCTGAACGACGGCAACCGGTTTATCGTAAAAGAAGGTCTTTCGGTCGGTGACACCATTGTCGCCGAAGGCGTGGGACTGGTGAGAGAAGGCATGAGCATAACCCCTAAAAACGAAACGAAATGAACCTGCGATTTTTTATAGACCGCCCGGTGTTTTCGGGCGTTATCTCGGTGGTGATTGTACTGTTGGGCATGATTTCCATGTTTTCCTTGCCGGTGGAACAATACCCCGACATCGCACCTCCGACCATCAACGTATTCGCAACTTATCCGGGAGCAAACGCTGAAACCGTGCAGAAGGCAGTGATAACCCCTCTGGAAGAAGCCATCAACGGAGTGGAAGACATGACCTATATGACTTCCACGGCATCGAATACGGGAGATGCTTTCATCAACATCTATTTCAAACAGGGAACCAACGCGGACATGGCGGCGGTAAACGTGCAGAACCGCGTGAACGGCGCACTGAGCCAACTTCCGGCGGAAGCCACCAAGACCGGTGTCACCACTGAAAAGCAGCAGAATGCCGAACTGATGACTTTCGCGCTCTATTCGCCCGATGACCGCTTCGACCAGACCTTCCTGAACAATTACGTGAAAATCAATGTCGAGCCGAGGCTGAAACGTATCAGCGGCGTGGGAAAGGCACAGTTGTTCGGTTCCAACTACAGCATGCGACTTTGGCTGAAACCCGACAAGATGGCGCAATACGGGCTTATCCCCGATGACATCTCTGCCGTACTTGCACGACAGAACATCGAGGCCGCCACCGGCTCTTTCGGTGCCAATCATCCTACTGCCAATGAATACACGATGAAATATCGCGGACGTTTGTCCGGTGCGGAAGAGTTCGGTGAGTTGGTCATCAAGTCACTTCCAGGTGGCAATGTGCTACGGTTAAAAGAGGTTGCCGATGTGGAACTGGGCGATGAATACTACAATTACTCCTCCGAGGTGAACGGGCATCCGGCAGCTATGATGCTCATCAACCAGAAAGCCGGGTCCAATGCATCAAGCACCATCAAGGAGATTCACGAAGTGCTTGACGACCTTAGCCGGGACTTGCCCGAAGGGACGGAATTCGTGGTGCTTACCGATACCAACAAGTTCCTGTATGCCTCCATCCACTCGGTCCTCCGCACTTTGCTGGAAGCGATACTTTTGGTTATTATTGTGGTGTATGTGTTCTTGCAGGATATCAAGTCAACGCTTATCCCTACCATATCCATCTTCGTTTCCATCATCGGCACGTTCGCTGTGATGTCCATGATTGGATTCTCCATCAATCTGCTTACCCTGTTCGCGCTTGTGCTTGCCATCGGAACCGTGGTCGATGATGCCATTGTGGTGGTGGAAGCGGTGCAGGCGAAGTTTGATGAGGGCTATCAATCAGCAGTTCTCGCGGCTGATGATGCCATGAAAGGCGTTTCGTCGGCTATCCTGACCTCTACCATCATCTTTATGGCAGTGTTTTTCCCCGTAGCCATGATGGGCGGGACTTCGGGAGCGTTCTACGCGCAGTTCGGTATCACGATGGCTGTTGCCGTGGGAATCTCGGCAGTCAATGCCTTCACACTCTCACCGGCACTTTGCGCGCTGCTGCTGAAACCCTATATCGATGAGCAGGGCAACACCAAGAACAATTTTGCAGCCCGTTTCCGTAAAGCGTTCAATGCCGTCTTCGACAGTCTGAGCCGACGCTATGTACGTGGAGTGATGTTCATTATCCATCGCCGATGGCTGTTGTGGAGCATCATAGGCATTTCTTTCGGGTTGCTGGTGCTGCTGGTCAATGTCACAAAGACGGGACTTATTCCCGAAGAGGACACCGGGACGGTCATGGTGAGCATGAACACGAAGCCCGGCACATCCATGGCTCAGACAAGTAAGGTGATGGAGCGTATCAACAGCCGTCTCGACAGCATCGGCGAGATTGAATACAGCGGTGCGGTCGCCGGTTTCTCTTTCAGCGGTTCCGGTCCCTCGCAGGCGATGTATTTCGTGACACTCAAAGACTGGGAGGATCGTAAGGGAGAGGGGCAGTCGGTGAATGATGTCATCGGAAAGATTTATGCCGCCACTTCAGATATTCCCGATGCCACGGTGTTCGCCATGTCGCCTCCGATGATTGCCGGGTACGGCATGGGAAACGGTTTCGAGCTTTATTTGCAGGACAAGGCGGGCGGAAACATCGCCGCTTTCAAGGAAGAGGCGGACAAGTTTGTCGAAGCCTTGTCGCAACGACCCGAAATCGGCGAAGTCTATTCCTCCTTTGCCACGGACTATCCGCAATACTGGGTGGATATCGATGCCGCCAAATGTGAGCAGTCGGGTGTGTCGCCCGCAGATGTGCTTTCCACATTGTCGGGCTATTATACCGGACAATATGTTTCCGACTTTAACCGGTTCTCCAAGCTCTACCATGTGACCATGCAGGCTCCGGCGGAATATCGTGTGAATGCGGAATCCCTGCACCACATGTATGTGCGCGCCTCCGATGGCGGCATGTCGCCTTTGAGCCGGTTCGTGCGCCTGACCAAGACCAACGGCCCGTCAGACCTCACCCGTTTCAACCTGTTCAACGCCATCTCGATTAGCGGGTCGCCGGCGCAGGGTTACAGTTCAGGGCAGGTGCTCGAAGCCATCGGCGAGACGGCACGTGAAGTGCTTCCGTCAAATTACACATACGAGTTTGGCGGCATTTCGCGTGAGGAAAGCAAGACGACCAACAATGCCACGCTTATATTCCTGCTCTGCATGGTTCTGGTCTATCTGATTCTGTGCGCCTTGTATGAGAGCGTGTTCATACCCTTCGCGGTTCTGTTGTCGGTGCCTTGCGGACTAATGGGCAGTTTCCTGTTTGCGTGGCTCTTCGGTCTGGAGAACAACATCTACATGCAGACCGGATTAATCATGATTATCGGCCTGCTTGCCAAGACCGCCATCCTGCTTACCGAATACGCCGGCAAGCGGCGGTCGGAAGGCATGACACTGGCACAGTCGGCGTACAGTGCGGCTAAAGTCCGTTTGCGCCCCATACTGATGACCGTGTTGTCTATGGTGTTCGGTCTTATCCCGCTGATGCTGGCTCACGGCGTGGGTGCCAACGGCAGCCGTTCGCTTGCCACAGGTGTAATCGGCGGAATGATTGTCGGTACTTTGGCTCTGTTGTTCCTTGTGACGTCATTGTTTATTGTATTCCAATATATTCAAGAACGTGTTAAGCATAATTAAATGAAGAAGACAGTAATATATATCATATTGTCGGGATGGATGTTTGCCGGTTGTGGCACATACAGCCGGTATCATCGTCCTGACCTCTCAACGGAGAATCTGTATCGGGACGTACCGGCGGACATTGATACAACGACCATCGCGTCCCTGTCGTGGCGGGAAATGTTTACCGACCCGAAACTCCAGTCCTTGATTGAAACCGGACTTGAACGGAACACAGACCTCAATGTGGCACGGTTACGCGTGGAAGCGACAGAAGCCGTCCTGATGACTGCCAGACTATCATATCTTCCATCACTGGGACTGACTGCCGAAGGTAATGCCAATAAACATGACGGAGCAACGGCAAAGACATATAATGTGGGAGCGTCGGCAAGCTGGGAACTGGACATCTTCGGCAAACTTACGGCGGCAAAGCGTGGTGCAGCCGCCGCGTTACAAGGAAGCCGTGCCTACCGGCAAGCCGTACAGACACAGCTTGTCGCCACTATTGCAGACAGTTACTACACCCTTGCCATGCTTGACGCACAAATGGCAATAAGTAACCGGACTTTGGAGAACTGGCGGACTACCGTACGTACTCTTGAAGCGTTGAAAAAAGTGGGGAAATCAAACGAAGCCGGCGTATTGCAGGCAAAGGCGAACGTGATGCGACTCGAAGCATCCCTGTTATCCATACGCAAGAGTATTTCCGAAACAGAAAATGCCCTGTCTGCGATACTTGCCATGCCGTCACACTCGATTGGACGAAGTAATCTGGCCGAGGCTGCTTTCCCCGATACTGTCTCGATTGGAGTCCCTTTGCAACTGCTTTCCAACCGTCCCGACGTGCGTCAGGCTGAAATGGAACTGGCGCAGGCGTTCTACGCCACCAATGCGGCTCGTGCCGCCTTCTATCCCAATATTACCCTCTCGGGGACTCTTGGATGGACTAATAACGGCGGTGGCGTAATCGTAAATCCCGGACAATGGTTGCTCAATGCCATCGGTTCCCTGACACAGCCCTTATTCAACCGGGGCACAAACATCGCCAACTTGAAGATAGCCAAAAGCCGTCAGGAAGAAGCCAAACTGTTGTTCCGGCAATCATTGCTGAACGCTGGAAAAGAAGTGAACGATGCTCTGACTGCATGGCAGACGGCAAAATCGCAAATTGAAATCAATGCTCGACAGGTTGAAACATTATGCGATGCTGTGCGAAAGACAGAATCGCTTATGCGTCATTCCAATGCCACCTATCTGGAAGTGTTGACCGCCCAACAGTCTCTTCTCGAAGCGGAAGTGCAACAGCTACAAACTCGTTTTGAACGCATACAAAGTGTAATCAAACTTTATCACGCGTTGGGAGGAGGACGATTTTAATTCGTAAGAGAATAGATGGAATTTGTACGTAAGGCAATAACATTAAGCCACACTTTCATAATCCTAATAGTAGTGGGCATTGCATTTACTTGTCATAATGAATGGCAGGAAGTGGAAGCATTGGAGGTTGGCAACCGGCATATAGATGAATTCAGGAAGGAGGTAAACCGTATTCATATCCAACTGATAGAGTTTTCGCTATTAGGAGAAACTGCATTGGATTGGGACGAAACGGATTTGGAGAATTACCATGCCCAACGCATCACATTGGACAGAACATTGTACCTTTTCTTTAAATTCATGCAATTGGACGTATCGACAGTGTGCGTAGTCTTTTGGAAGATAAGGAACGACAGATGTTCCAAATAGTTCGGTTAATGGATAAACAACAATCCATCAACAAGAAGATAGTCAGCCAAGTACCTGTTATTGTGCAAACAAGTGTGCGGGAACAGCCTAAGAAACAGAAGCGTAAAGGTTTCTTGGGCATATTCGGCAAAAAAGAGGAAACGAAACCAACGGCAACCACTTCTATGCTTCATTCGCTCAATAGAACTGTAATCAGCGAACAGAAAGCGCAAAGCCGTCGATTGGGTTTACAAGCCGACAGTCTTGCGGCTCGTAATGCAGAACTCAACAGACAACTGCAAGGATTGATTTGCCAAATAGAAGATAAGGTACAATCCGACCTGCAAAAACGTGAAGACGAAATAGCAGCTATGAGGGAACAGTCGTTTATGCAGATAGGCGGCTTGATGGGATTTGTCCTTTTGCTGTTGGTCATTTCCTATATCATTATACACAATGACGTTAAACGGATTAAACGATATAAGCGGAAAACGACAGATCTGATTTCACAACTGATGAAATCGGTCGAACGGAACGAGGCGCTGATTGTTTCCCGTAAGAAAGCGGTGCATACCATCACCCACGAACTGCGCACACCGCTGACGGCAATAACAGGTTATACCGAGCTGTTGCAGAAAGAGTGCAGCAAGGGGAACAATGTGCATTTTCTTCAAAGCATACAGCAATCTTCCACCCGTATGCGGGAGATGCTCAACACCCTGCTTGACTTCTTCCGTTTGGACAACGGCAAGGAACAGCCTAAACTGCTACCTTGCCGCATTTCAGCAATCACACATACCCTTGAGACGGAGTTTATGCCAATAGCCATGAACAAAGGGCTGTCGCTAACAGTGAATAACGTAAGCGATACCGTGGTACTGACCGACAAAGAGCGAATAATCCAAATCGGGAACAACCTGCTGTCAAACGCCATCAAGTTCACGGAGGAAGGCGGTGTATCACTTACAACAGACTACAATAACGGAATTTTGACCCTTGTTGTTGAGGATACGGGTACAGGCATGACCAAAGAGGAACAGCAACAAGTGTTCGGTGCGTTTGAACGCCTCTCAAATGCCGCCGCAAAAGACGGTTTCGGACTTGGACTTGCCATCGTGCATAACATAGTGGCGATGCTTGACGGCAAAATCCATTTGGAAAGCGAGAAAGGGAAAGGAAGTCGTTTCACGGTGGAGATACCTATGCAAAAAGCCGAAGAAGTGCCGGAGAAAGAGTTACAAACCTATGTCCGCCAAAAGGATAGAAACCTCAATGTTGTCGCCATTGACAATGACGAGGTGTTGCTCCTGATGTTGAAAGAGATGTACGCCCAAGAAGGAATACAATGCGACACCTGTACCGATGCATCGGAACTGATGGAAATGATACGTCGGAAAGAATACAGTCTGCTACTGACAGACCTGAATATGCCCGGTATAAACGGCTTTGAGCTGTTGGAATTGCTGCGCTCATCCAACGTGGGTAATTCACAAACAATCCCTGTGGTCGTGGCAACCGCTTCGGGCAGTTGCGATGCGGAGGAACTTTTGGAACGAGGCTTTGCCGGATGTCTTTTCAAGCCGTTCTCCATATCTGAACTGATGGGAGTTTCTGACGAGTACGCCATTAAAGCGACACAGGACAGCAAACCGGACTTTTCAGCCTTGTTGTCCTACGGCAATGAAACTGTCATGTTAGAAAAGCTGATAACGGAAACCGCGAAGGAAATGCAGGCTATACGGGATGCGGCAACGCGAAACGACCTGCAAGAACTTGATGCCCTGACACATCACCTGCGCAGTTCATGGGAGATACTCTGTGCCGACCAACCGCTGAAGGTTCTCTATGGTGTGCTTCACAATGTAGCAACGCCCGATGATAGCACCATTCAACAAGCGGTTAATTCTGTGCTTGATAAGGGAGCGGAGATTATACATTTGGCAAAAGAGGAAAGGAGAAAATACGAAAATGGATAAGACAAGAATAATCGTGGTGGAAGATAATATCGTGTATTGCGAGTATATCTGCAACCTGCTGGCACGGGAGGGATATAGTACCGTGAAGGCTTACCACCTATCGACAGCGAAAAAACATCTGCAACAGACGACGGATGATGATATAGTCGTGTCAGACCTGCGCCTAAACGATGGCAATGGAATAGACCTGCTGCGCTGGATGCGCAAGGAGGGAAAGATGCAGCCGTTCATCATCATGACCGACTATGCCGAAGTGCATACCGCAGTGGAAAGCATGAAACTCGGTTCGCTTG
>ENA-OPDD01001075-OPDD01001075.1-human-gut-metagenome-genome-assembly--contig:-NODE-1075-length-19240-cov-4.897420_pt1 | contig 19240 bp, 6 predicted proteins | sample MGYA00241574_ERZ501499 | MGnify/ENA primary metagenome ERZ501499 (study PRJEB25962, sample SAMEA2042576) | human gut metagenome | biome: human gut; feature: human-associated habitat; material: faeces...
CCGCCGGAGGAAACCGAGGTCACCCGGTCCAGGCCGTCGTAGGCGTAGGAGGTGCTTTGAGCATCGCTGCCGCTGCCTATGGTAACGCCGGTGTTCATGCGGTTCTTGGAATCATAGGTATAGCTGGTCTTCGTCCCCCGGGAATCCGTCACCGAGCTGATATGCCGCCCGTCGGACGTATACGAAGCGCTGGAGCTTATGCTCAGGGTTTTTTCTAAAATCCATCGGTTAGAACTGTCGCTGCTATTCGTTGTCGACACGATATGGGCGGACTGATCATAAGAATTTGCAGCGATGGCCAGAAATTCGTTTGGAAACGCTTTACACACGATTTTATACGTGCCGTCTGATAGTTTGGTAAAGCTGAATTTCTGCCGGTCCACATTACTCTTTGGCAGCAGCCGTACAGTTTTTTCCGCATTGTTAACTAAAACATCGGTGACCTGCAGCGCCTTTCCATTAGCGTGCTTGGGAAGCAGATAGTACCATCCATCCTGCCCAGGCACACTCTCCAGCAGGAAAGTCTGATTTTTCCGTCCATTGTGGATTCCCTGAAGCAGAGGCGTATTATCAGCGGTAAGAGCCAGGTTGACATCAAAGTTCTTTCCGCTCATCCGATTTCGTATATGAAACGTCTCTCCGGCTTTCGGCGCCTCAGAGGTCATCACCCCTGGATCTTCAAAATACCAAAGCTGATCTTTTGCCGCAGTATTTTTAGTCTTTAGAACAACAGGAATAGAATTGCCCTGGCTTCCTCCCGTCGGCGCCAGCGCCATGTGGGGCGCGTGCTTGGGAACAATTCGGTATGCGTCTCCTCCGGCGTATTCCAGAATAAATCTTTGACCATCAGAATCATTGGGCGTATAAATTTGAATCGGCGTGCCGTCTGTAGTGCCCAGACGCTTTACATCTAAAACCCTTGTTTTACTGCCAAGCTTCGTATAAATCCGGTAGGTGCCCTCCTTGTCCTTCACCAGCTTCCAAATCTGATTGGCGCCGCCATTAAACGGATATTGCTGCACTACTGTGGAGTCAGCATCAATAGCGCCTTTAATCTCCATGTATTTCCCAGAGTGTCCATTGCGTAAGCGAACATCGTCACCGTTTATGATTCTGGCATGATGACTGTCTCGGTGCATATCAGAGGTTATAGGCAAGCCATGACTGTCATAACTAAAAATGTAATTGATCCCGTCGGAATTTCTTGCGTCGGTCAGGTTTTCTTTACTATCGTAATAATATCCGAAGTGGTTTCCGCTTACGTCCACCATCTGCTTCAGATTGCTGTGGTCGTCGTAATTGAACTTGGATTCCTCGGCGGCGTCTGCGGAGGAGGTCACGTTGCCGTCGTCGTCATATACATAGCTCTGGCCGTTGTCCTTCACCAACTGAAGGTTATCAATATATACCGGGTTCAGCTGATCCTTATAGAACACATAGACGTGAATCGCGCTGTAGGTACGGGTGGTGGTGGGGTCTCCGTCGTCAGCCACGCCGATCCCGTTGGCGAACTGCCAGCCGGTTACGCTTTCGTTAAACGTCGCGTGAAACCATTTTGGCTCGGCTCCATCGAAGATAAACGCCGCGGCAATGCGGAATTCGCCCCCCGGCTTCGCTCCCGTAGTGCTGGCCCAGCCGCTGAGGGAGTAGACGTCCCCCTCTTTTCCCTGCACATTGATGGCTTGGGAAAACTTTGGCCTGCCGGAGATCGTGGGGTTGATCAAAGCCGCCTGCGTATGGCTGGGAGGGGACCCTACTCCGCTGCCGGCCGGAGTTTCCGAGAACGACCAGTGATCCAGCTTACCGTTAGTTGTACTCTGAAAGCCTGAATTCTTAATTAGATTCAGCTTATTGGCAACCTCGCCGGTTTCCAACTGCATGCTGTCGATCCAAACCGTTCCAGTCGTATTAGCGATACCTGCGAAAACTTCTGCTTTGGTATTATTCTCCGCCACAGTAAACGTAAGCGTCAACCGAACCCATCCGTTGTCAAATTCCGAATCTGTCGTCCCCGTCAAGGATCGCTCCATATCCTGACGAATAGTCGCGCCCGAAGCATTTTTCTGGTCGATCCAAATCCCGGCACCCGTTTCCTCATCATGAGCAGCACCGATGTCTTTCGACTTTAAATAGGCTGAAAGAGTATAGGTTCCTTTTGATAGCGTGAGTGTCTGATAGATCGCACTCACTCCGTTTGCGTCATTTTGAGTTACCTCATAACTGGTATTTCCTATGTGTCCAGTATCTGTTTTCTTGGTAACTGTATAGGGAGCACTGCCGCTATGGGCCGTTTTCCATGTAGAGTCCATATTATAATCGGCCAGCAGATTGAGCACAGGCTTCTGCATGGAGCTCGCCTTCATTAGCTTGTGGGGCTCTTTTTCATCGTCGGTATCATACTGGTATTTATTTGCGTTGCCATCCTGATCCTGAACCGCTACCGGATGCCCGAAATTGTCAAACTGATAAGTGATTACCTGGTTATCCCCAGTTTTATTATAATCACCGTCCATACCGTGAGTAGTAAAGGTGGTTTGGTTTACTTTGCTGTAGTCCATCTGCATCCCTTGCGCAACCGCCCCACCCACTCGCTCTTGAATCTTATTTACGCGGTAGGTATCGGAGAGATAATAATAATTCATTCCATAGCCTGTAGGATCCGACACGGAGTTCAAACGTTTCGAACTGTAGCCATAAGTTGCTTTGTCTCCGTCGCTGTGAGTAATCGAGGTCAAATTGCCGGCGGAATCATACTGGAAGCTGGTTACTCTCCCGGTAGACTCGTCCGTAATTTTGGTAAGCTTGGAATAATCGCTGGTATAGGTCATGATGATCCGGTTCCCGACAGCGTCGGTAATATATCCCAGAAAATTCCCATCGGAACGGGGGCCATACTGAAATTGGATCGTGTTTCCGTTGGTATCGATAATTCGCCTTAAATAGCTGTCCGTGCCAAAAATCAGCTTTGTTTTGTCCTTTAGAGTGATCTGATGCTTCAGGTCATAAGTAGGATTGGGATAGGCGCTGTACTCCATTCCCATCCCGTCTTCATCCTTGATCTTGTTTCCGTCTTTGGTATCTTTATAGAAATAGTGCTTAGTTCCGTCCCCGTCGGTGTATACGTAAGGATACTGGGCCGGATCGACGCCGCTCCCGGACTTCACCGCTTCCAAGGTCTGCATTACGTTCAGCCGCCAGCCGTTTCCAAACCGGGAAGCTTCATTGGACGCACTGGAGTTATACACATGGCTGACGGTTACCGGCATCAGGTCGCTGACGGTGGAAGCGTCGTCGTGGAGAAACACCAGATTGCCGTTGAAATCATTAAGGTAACCATTGCCGGCGATTCCCACGGAATGGCTGTGATAGCTCCAATAATCCTCCAGGCCATTGGTATCCCGATACAAAAACACATACTGAGGATCACTGTTTTCCACACCATTATCGCTGTCGTAAAATCTCGCCAGTCTGTCTCCGGAGGAGGGCAGATTGACGCCCCGCAGCAGGATACCATAATTTGGCGTTCCGTTGACCCATTCCTGGACCGCCCGGGTGATATCGATTTCTTTCCAAGTACCTTCCGAAGAAGCCGCGGAGTCGTTATATATGAAATAGTCCAGCGCGGCGCTGTCATAGGAAGGAGTTTTCGGACTGCTGTCCGTATACAGCACCTTGTTTTCCTTAATGTTTCCCACATTCCAGTCGCTGGTGATTCGGTAAGCGTTGATCTGGGTATCGCTGGGACAGGTGGAAAGGCCGCCGCGATAGCCGGCAACATTCATCGTGGCCTGCACGATTCTGGCGGACTTGGGAATGTTGGAGGGAACCGCAAAGTATACCGCGGCGCCCAGTTCGTTTCCGTTGTACTGCCGTCCCACCTTCAAATAGGCAATTTCCGCGCTGGATTCCAAAGAAGAGGCACCCACAGTCGCGCCTCTGGTTTTAAAGGAAACCGTGGTATCCTTCACATTGGCGTAGCTGGTGATCTCCTGGATATGGGGATCAATGGTTACCGGATAGACCCGCGCGGGATCACTGAGCCATTCCTCACTGGGTGTCATGGTGTAAAGATATCCGTTGGCTGTTTCCGTCAAAGTGACCTCCACCTGACTGGTGCGGGCTCCCGCGGCGTCATACATAAAGGGGGCGTTCATCAGGAAAGAGGGCTCCTCTTCCGTCCCGCTGGAAATCAGCACGGAACGGTCCTCCTGGAGCTCGGCGGTCATACCGTTGGTGTTCAATTGAAAGCAGAAAGGTTCCAGGGCGCACTTTTCTTTTATGACAATATTTTCTTTGAGATAGTTTCCCACCAGCCGGTATTCAAAGCTGATGTTTGGTTCCGTCTCGTAAAGAGCCTTGGATTCCACCTTTTCCGCCTTTTGCATGGCTTCATTGGACTCTTCGATTTTTTGCTCCGCCGTGGCAGCCCTGGTGAGAGGCCGGGCGGAGGTTTTTGCGGCACCTACCTGATTGGTAATCTGGATATTACCCTCGGCTAAGGCAGAAGACTCCGGTTTCTGTGGCGGAGCAGCCAAAATGCCGCTGTCGGCCGCCGCTTCCTCATGACCGTCTTCATTCGGCAAATAGGTCAGGCCGATAGAATTTTCGTCCTGAGAGACAATGATCGGCTGGCCGGCGGAAAGATTCTCCGGAAGGGAAACCTCAAACGGGTTGTCCGCATTGGTATAGTAAGCTTCGCCGTCAATCGCGGTTTTCTCCAGATCGTTGTTGATCTCAAGAAATTCCCCGGTTTCCTTATCTTCATAATGGACAGGGACAGGATACCCCGCCGCCAAATACCCGCCGTCCTTCAGGCGGAAATATTTGATGGACTCTTCCCTCAGAGAGGTATCCTCCCCTAAAATCTCATAGGTTTCTTTCTCCTCCGCCGGAGGCAGTTCATAGCCGTACTGAGAGGCCAAATCTGGTTCATTGATCGGGTTTTCATTGCCGTTGGTCACTAAAACTGACGCAACAAGCTCCTCCAGAGATTCCGGGGTGGTTTCCTTCTCCGGCCCTGAAGCTTCGGCCTGGGAGCCGGAAGCCTCCTGGCTCGATGCTTCCGTATCGGAAGACGGCCCTGATTCCTGTTCCGATACCGTTTCTGAAGCTGTTTCCGAAGAGGCTGTCCCTTCTACGGAGGAGTTTTCCCTTGAGGAAGCGGTCCCCGGGATTTCAGAAGAAACGCCGGGCTCCTGGAAATCAGAAGCGGAACCTCCTTCCGCCTCTCCGGATGGAAACTGGCTGGAAACAGTTTCTGACGCCGAGCTGTTCAGCTCGTCCGCCCAGGCGGTGATTGGAGATATTTGGAGAACCAACAAAAAAGACAGTAAAACCGCCGTGGCTTTGAATCCTGCGTTTTTCTTCATGACAAACCCTCCTCAATATTTTATACATAAATTAATATTTTTAATTATATTATATATTAATTTTATACAAAACTTATTTTATGTATATCATTATTTCTAAAATTTGTCAATTCAAAAAACGCCTATATTTTCTTTTCTTTTTCGTCACTTTATTTTTATATTAGAAATATATTCAATCTTTAAAATTCTCGTAAGAAAAATAAAATAGGTATGAAACCGCTTCCTTCCATTGGGAAGAAGGGAAATCCTCCGGGGACCACACAAAATCTAAAAGCCTATCAAATTACCGTTGATAGCAACTGATTAGAAGTTCATACATTTCATCAATGGTCGCGACACGCGGATTATTCAGGTAATCTCCCAGTACCTGTCCGCAATCTGAGATCTCTCGGATATCCTCCATACTCACGCCCAGTTCCGAATAACCGATCCAAAGGCCAATACGTTGCAAAAATTTATCGATTTCTTCACAGCATTGTTTCGCCGCAGCTACGTTATCTAGCCCGCAGAGCTCCGAATTGAGGATTCTCCCTACCGTGGCAAATTTTTCGATTGCAGCTGGATAAGTATATCGGGTAAACGCCGGATAAAAAGCTGCAAGCGCTTGGCCATGGGTTACCTGTGGGCAATGGCCTCCCACCTGCATCCCGAGTCCATGGGGAAGCGTCACTCCGGCATTGGAATTCGTCAATCCTCCCAAGGTATCTGCCCAAGCCATCTGGGAACGCGCCTCCATGTTGCTGCCATCCTCGAGTACTTTGGGCAGATTTTCATTAATGATGCGAATCGCTTCCAATGCCATGACCTCTACCAGCGGATTGGTGTTCACGGAAAGATATGCTTCAAAGTTATGGCAGAATGCATCAAAGCCAGTCTGTGCCGTAACAGATTTCGGCATGGTAGCTGTTAGTTCCGGGTCTACGATCGCCACTCTGGGAAAGATATTTCTATGCCATATAGCAGATTTATCCTTGTCCGCTGTACGGGTAATCACGCTGCACTGTGTGACTTGCGATCCCGTTCCAGCGGTTGTTCCGATCGCGATAATCGGCAACGTCTTTTCTGTCGGTCCCTGCGTATGGCAGTTATAGTCCCAAGCCGTTCCTTCATGCGTCGCTTCTACCGCAATTGCCTTGGCCGTATCCATGGAGGAACCGCCTCCCAGTCCGATTACGACCTGAGCCCCATGATTCTTAGCCATTCGGGCACCTTCTGTCACGATATCCGTAGTCGGATTTGGTTTAACACCGCAAAAATGCACAGTAGAAATACCGGATTTCTGCAACAGTTGCATCACCTTTTCCGCGATCGCCGCCATAGGTTTGCTGTCGTCTGTCACAAGAAGCGCGGTTTCCCCATATCTTCTGACCACCTCACCGATCGCCGTCGCCTTTCCGCAACCAAAAATAATCTCAGTAGGCGCATAATATGTAAATTCCTTCATTTTTTATTTGTCTCCATCCTTTAAAATATCTATCACATCTGCACAGTGATAATGTTTCTGTCACCATAAAAAGTTAAAATACTCTTTCCGTCTAATTGTGGTGTAAAAAGACAGTCTCTACATGCATCGCCTGCTTTCTGAACCTTACGAGAAAGCAACTGTCACCTCATCTCCTTCATATTTCACACACTGTTTCCTGTCACCCAAACAAATGAGTAATTCTCTTCCTACAATTCCCTGTGGGTATATTTTGTGAGCCGCTCCGATCGTCAAACATCCAGCAAAATCTTCCCAGCGGAATTCAACAATCTGATAATCCCCGTTTTCATAGCCATATCCGTCTCCAGCATCTTCATAATATGCATAGGTTCCATCATAGCCGGGATATATCCGAATTTCCAACGGTTCTGCCGTCTGCTGTCCCGCATACATCAATTCCTTTTCCATAATCAGAATTGCTCCGGCCCGTACGAACAGCGGGATCCTGTCTAAAGCTGTCTCGACTAATACCGTACCGCCTCCGGAGTATTTTTCACCGGTGTAGAAATCATACCAATCTGTTCCCATAGGAAGATAGCATTCCCAGCCCTTACTTCTTTGCAGCTCGCGGCTTCCTTTTTCAAAATACATTGGTTCGGTCACTGGACATACCAAGAGACTCTCCCCAAACATATACTCCGTTTCTATATTTTTTGCATGACTATCCTCCGGAAAGTCAAACAACAAGCTGCGCATCATCGTATAATCCTGGCAATATACTTTCCCGGCCATTGAGTAAATATAGGGCATCAACCGGTACCTCAGCCGGATCGTCTGGGCAATGGCATCGTAAAAAGGCTCTCCCTCGTTTCCAAAATTCCAGATCTCCCGGGGCGTATCCGTTCCATGGGAGCGAAACACCGGCAGAAACGCAGCATACTCCAGCCAACGCACATACAGTTCCCGGTACCCCATATCTTGAACGCCATCTTCGTAATCCCCTTGCCAGTACCACCACATATCATGGCACTCGTGGGCGTTGGCACCACGTTTCCACCAATGTTCCCTGACAACAAAAAACGCTCCCGCATCCAGTGTCCAATACGGCATACCGCTCATGCACATATTCAAGCCTTCCCGTATCTGCTTTCTTAGCGTTTCCCAGGTCGCACTCGTATCTCCGGACCATAGAACCGCACCATATTTCTGTGAACCCGCATAACCGGACCGTGTCAAATTGAACACTCGTTTCTCTTCGCTTTCTCTCCGCTGATTCTCACAAATCCCCTGGGCGTGAGCCAGCGCATATAGATTAGCCCGTTCGGCTTTCAGGTATTTTTTGTGATCTTCCCCAACTAACAGATAACGCTCCCATGGTTCACGCAGATACTTTCCGTTCCAATCAGCTCCGGAAAACGGTTCCGTAGAATCGCACCACCAACCGTCTACACCTGCCGCATAAAATTCTTTTTTTAACTGCCCCCAATATGTCTCCCGAGCCTGTGGTGAAAACGCATTATAGGTAGAAAGATCGCACAGCAGTTCCCCTTTTTCTGAAAACTCCTGGTTATCAACCGTACCAATACTGGGATTCGGCCAGATGGAAACGACCACACTGGCATTCATCCTATGTATTTCATCTACAGCCATTCTGAAATCAGGATACCGCTTCTTGTCCAGAATTTTTTCTCCCCAAGCGCCATCCCGCCAGGTAAGCCAATCTTGAATGATGCCGTCCAGCGGAATTTTTCTCCTTCGGTATTCAGCCACGGTATCCATCAATTCCTGCTGCGTATGATACACTTCTCTAGACTGCAGATACCCGTATGCCCACTTTGGCAACAAGGCAGCTTTTCCTGTCAAGCTGCGAAACCCCGAAATAATTTCATCCAGGTTTGTTCCAGCGATGAAGTAATAATCTAAACGCTGAACCGCATCTAACAGAAGATAGCTTCCCCGCGGGTCATCATTCCATATCATTAGCGATCCGCAATCTACCAGAATACCATATCCTTGGTCGGATACAAAAAACGGCATCGGTATTCTCATGTTATGCTGGTACAGATACTGTGTGTTCCCACGGTAATTATAAATTCCCTCCTCTCCCTGGCCAAGGCCATGAATACATTCTTGTTCCTTCCAACAGAAGCGCAGTTTTCCCCGGTATCCGCTATGCTCTGAAACTGGGCACAGATTTTTCACAAAATTACGATCTCCGTCCACCGTGTGCACCAACTCGCTTTCTGTTTCTCCAGCCACAATTGCATAATCAGGGATCTGGATCTCCTGCAGTTCCTTGGGTCCCTCTTCCAGCAAATCTCTCCCTGTATGATCCCACCAATGAAACGCGCCAGTTTCTTTGTTCACTGCGACGCACAGCCATCCATTGGAAATCTCCAATGCCTTCGCTCGATTTCTGGCCTGCAGATCAAACCGATAACCAGCCTGAATTCCCAAAGGGGACCCCTGCCTAACAACCTCTTCCTTGGTATAAATGCAGCGAACGATATTATTTTTTACTGACCAAAAGAGTAGCTGTCCCTCATCAAGTTCTACTCGGATTCCGCCATTTTCCTTCTGAAAGCCTTTCACTCGCATATTCTGTTCTCCTTTTTATTGGTGTTGTATCGCCGCCGTTCTCCATCCTGGTAAGAAACGCCGTTGATATCGCAGTTCAAAATCTCCGGATAGCGCTCTGTTATCCATACAAGCAACGTAGCCGTAGGCGTACAGAAGATCACTTTCATTTCCCTCCTCCACCAATTCCAGGAAGAAATCGAACAAAGAAAAGTCGTATTTTCCTTTCCTGGGCTTCATCACGCTCCAGGTAAATTCCCCAACGCGAATCACACGTAAGTCAAGATCCCTCATTCTCTCCAGATCCTCTTTTTAAAATAAACAGAGGATATCGCAGAACCAAGCTCAGTTGGTTCTGCGATACCTTAAAATATCTTATCCGAGTCTCTTCTTATGGATGCACATTCCCGCGATGCAGAAGCCTGCTAACGTCAGGAGGATCATCCATACCACAATGAGACTGCTGTCACCAGTCTGGGCAGTTCCATTGGAATTCTCTGAAGCTGTCTGATCCGGATTTCCGGGATCCGGCTGTTCCGGATTCTGGGAATCCTTCGGATCTTCAGGATCGACCGAACCCGTACCTGTGGCTGGAATCTTAACAGAATCCTTGGCATAGCCGCATACGGAGCACTCCTCATGCTTGCTTCCAGCCTCGGTCACGGTGGCCTCTCTGTCTATGATCCATTCAAAGCTGTGAGCCGACAGGCTTCCCGTGATGGCCTCTGTACACTCAGTACATTCCTTCCAGTGATTGTCCGCGTCCGCTTTCCAGTCAGAAGGCGTATGCTCTGTCTTCGGAAGGATTACGCTGTCGTGGTCCGTGATCGCCTTCTCGCCGGCCGCGTCCTCAAACCAGGTTCCGCAGGATTCACAGACATAATAGGCCTTGCTGCCCTCCTGCGTACAGGTAGCGGGCTTTTCGTCTACCTTCTTCAGCGGGTCGTCATGCACGTGGCCAGGCTCCGGGATCTCCACTGTCACCACGCAGGAGTCTGTCTTCTTGCCATCCTCTGTGGTAACGGTAATGGCAGCGGTTCCGCTGGCGACTGCCATCACTTTACCATTTTGGTCAACCGTCGCTACCTCCGGACGATCCGAGCTCCAGGTCACATTGGTATTTGTCGCGTTATCAGGCGTGACCGTCGCTGTCAAAGTCTCGCTCGCGCCGGCTTCTGTGAACAGGATTTCATCCTTGTTCAGCTCTACGCCCATTACTGGAATCTCCACCTGAGATACATCAGCGTCAGGCCAGCCATAAACCTTCCACTTGATGATCGCGCTGCCATCCTTAGAAGGCGTCATGGTCAAACGGATCCCTTTGGCTACGACCGGATTAAAGGTCACATTGCTGTAACCATCCATTACAACCTCATACCCGCTGTGATTTTCAATCGGCAGCCACGCTCCGCTTTCATCCAGGTACTCCAGTTCATAGCTTTTGGGGAAGAAGTTCTGATTACCGTCGATTCCGAAATATGCGTCGGATCCAATAATGATCCGCGGTTCTTCCCAGGTATAGGATACCCATGCCTGCTGGTTCTGAGAAGAATGTCCCCAGTTCTGCCATGCGCCTCCGCCCAGATTGCTGCTGGTTGTCGGCTCCGGGTTGGTGATCAGGCTGCTGACCGGAAGCCAGGTGCTGTTTCCATCGCCCATGATAGAATCCGCTTTGGTATCCGGGAGCTGTTCCAGCTGGATCTGTTCACCCGAAACGACCAGGACTTGAACCTCCACATCAAGGCCGCCCGCCGAACCTCCTACGGTAAATATCCCGTTCTTGTTATACAGCTCCGGCGCAATGTCCTCCCATTCTACATCAGTCATCTCATACACACCATCCGTGTAGAGCACACGAATTTGCTCCGGCAGAATCGGTGCGGTACCGACCGTTGTCACTAGGGTGGTCTCCGGAACGGATACAGGCGTATGTTCTTTCTCCTCGACCAGTTCCGCCAGCTCTTTAGCGCTCAACGCTTTGCTTTTGATGACAAGATTATCCATCAGACCATTGTAGAAGCTTTCATTTTCTCCCTGATTGCGTCCGATCAGATAACGGCTACTGTCGCCGACCTGATTGAGGATAACCCCGGTATCTTCCAGAGAAGCGCATGCTTTTCCATCCAGATATAGGGTGTAATCGTCCCCATTGGCCACCAGCGCCACATTTTTCCAGTAATCCGCCGCCAGAGAAAGCTCCGTAGCGGTTTCTTTTTCACCGATGCGCATAGCGAGCGTGTTTCCACTGGTAAAATACACCACGATCTCGTTGCCTAGATTCATCAGCGCCGCATTGTTGGCCTGGGTGTCTTTCAGGCAGACATCCATCATGATCGTTGCAGTCTCCAGACGGCTGAAGACATCGCTGTCAAACTCAATATATTCGCCCTTGATGTCTCCGGTAAATCTGGCGGCCTTGCCGTCCTTCCCCTCTTCCAGCTTCTGGAAGTTGGAAGCCAGCGCGGTATACCCCATGGTATCGCCTACACTCTTGATCACTGCATTGTTGTTGATATTCTCACCGTTTTCGTCTTTTCCGTCAAAGGTATCTAATTCAAAGGTATACCGGGCGATCTCATCCTTCATTGCTGGATCGTCCTTTACGGTAATCGTAACTGCTTTTTCCTTCGTCTCGCTGCCCACAGTTGCCTTTAGGGTCACATGATAGGCGCCGGCCCCGGTCACGTTCAGCTTTGCTACCGCCTTGTCCGCATCCTCGATAGTCGCGCCGCTTTCCTGTACGGTCCACTCATACTTGTCGGCGTCGATAATCTGGGCGCCGCCCACAACGGCCTTTCCGTAAAGCTTCACAGTATCGGATACAGCGCTCTCAGCCGGTTCTTCAATTTCTACGGTCAGCCCGCCCGCAACAGTGGTTTTGGTAACGGTAATCTCGCTGCCGTTTCCGGTTACGGGAACGACTACCTTTTCCGTCCCGCCTTCCGTAGCGGTGAAGGTTCCGGTGTAATCGCCAGCCTGGATCTGATAGCTGCCGGCCGCCAGACCGTATACCTCCAGCTCCAGATCATGCTTGTCGCCGGTGCCGTTGCTGTCCACGGTCAGAGTAAAGCCAGTGCCGTCCTTGTTTACAACCGCTTTGGTATACTGGTCGCGGTTCAGTTCAATGTAGATCTCCTCGTCGATGAGATGCAGTCTCTGCTGCACGCCATCCAGAGGCGTAACCTCATAGGCGCTGCCGTTATCGTTCACCTCGCAGCCGTAGCCGAACAAACCGAATATCGGGTCGGTCGCAACGTCTGCGGACAGGATGCGCAGCGCACCCCACAGTCCCAGTCCGGACTCGCCCGCTCTGTGACGCCAGCCGTTGTACCGGATATCTCCCACGGCCGCGTAATCACCCATCTCTGACTGATAAGACCATGCGACCGTTCCGATCGTTTCCGGATCCACGCAGATCTGTCCCGAATTGACACAGGTCAGGTTTCCGAGCTTGGAGGCATAGTTTACGCGCTCCGCCACACCCTTTTCTTCCTGGGTCATGCCGTTATCCTGCAAACGCAGCCAGTTGTCCATAGGCACCGCCGCAAGAGCCATACTATACTGGAAGTTCCACCAGTTCTCATTGCAAATAGTGACTGGATTGGCGTAATAGTACCACAGCGGCTGTACGCCGCGGCAGGCTCTAGTCTTATCATCCAGGGCTTTGATCCGCTCTTCCGGAGACATGTAGGGATCGCTTTCAAATCCGTACTCCTGTGCCAGCATAGCGGCTACAAATACGCCTTCCTCGGCCGTATTGTCATAGGCATACTCAGAGCCGTAAGGATACGGCCTGTTTTCAAAGGCCTCGTACTTGTTCTCTTCCATGATCCGGAGCATGTTCTGGGCCTCTTCATAATAGCCCTCCTGCTCCAGAGCCTCGATGATATCCGGAACGGAGCTCTCGCCCATGGTGCCGCAGTTGGCGCCGTAGCCCACGGAGCCGTTGTTCTGTGTGCAGAAAATATTGTACGCCCGCAGCAGATAGGTCTCCGCATCCTCGCGGTAATCCACCAGCTCAGGATAATTTTCCGCGATCTTATACATGGAGAAGTATGTGTTGTAAATATGGGGATAAGCGTAACCGCGTCCGTCCGGACTGGTATTAGGGGCTTCCATCAGAAAGTTGTGGACACGGTAATCTTTCTGATGCTCACGCATCAGCTCGTTCCAGATCGCTACATCCAGATAAGCATCCAGCGCCTCTACCTGGTCCTTATTCGGCGAAATCGCGTTCATTTCCGCCAGGAACTGGGCGTGGGTCGCTCCCCAGTCGTCGCCCCAGCCCCAGTAGTTCATCTGGAAATAGCCGTCGCCGTCCTCTCCGAAGGTTTCAATCCGGTTGCCCTTGATATTTAGCCAGTATTCGTCAAACACCTTATCTCCCACCTTGCCGGGCCGGTCAAGCTGGGTCTTCTCCACCATGAACTCCGCGTGATCGTTGAGCATGTTGTCCACGGTATCCATCATATAGAACTGGCTTACCGCCTGCTTGGTCCCGCCGTCCTGCTCGTAGTTCACGATCAGGTTGTGATGCCCGAATTCCGTGAACTTCAGCTCGTAAATATGATACTGTTCCCCGTCAACTGTTTTCGTCTCCAGATATTTCGCATATGTATTCTCGTCTGTCTTGGTATGCTCCATGACGGAATACACGTTGTCGCCCATATCTTCATAAACGCCTGACTCGTGAGGACATTGGATATCGATTCTGATCTTCTCTTGGGGCACCTTGGTATGCAGATAGATTTTTCCGGGCATATCTACCGAGTAGGCAAAGCCCGGCACCGCGACCATATCCACCAGGTCTTCCTCATAGAGGGTGCTTCTCATATCCTCTTCATCCATCACTGCAGTAAAGTTGAAAGCATAGGTTTTGCTCTCTCCCACCGGGATCGTTACAGAAGTGTTAGTATCCAGATAACCTCTATGGGTTTTCTTGATATTGTCGGAGTGGATATAATAGACGAACAGTCCGCCCACATAGGATTCTTCATTGGCGCGTTCCTGATCGGCCCAGTGATCCATATACTCCAGCTTTGCGTCGGTGGAGGCTTCCGGGGTGAACAGCAGATACCGTCCTTCACCGCTAGGCCGGGTAGCATAGAGATAGGAGCTGTCCATTCCGACAAAGGAGTGGTCCACGACCCGTCTCTGATAAATCTCCTCCGCCGTGCCGGACAAATTCTCATTAAACTGGATCGGGATTCCCCAGTCGCCGACTACAATATCCGTCTCGCCGGTATTTTCCACGGTAGCGGACCAGCGTAGCTGGTCGTCCACATACTGATAGGTCTCCACTACCTTAAAGCCATTGATTGCTTTATTGCCAGTAGCATTCTCATAAGTAACCACAAGCTTATCGTCTTCAATTGAGAAACTTCTTCCGTCGCCGGAGACAGTGGTGAAGTATTCCTGATAAGTCTCTTCCCCTTCTTTCTTCACACTGAGGATCAGTTCGCCTACGCCATGGCCGATTCCAGCTTGATCGGTATCGATCACATAGTTTGTACGATATTCATCACCTACCAGATAGAGCGCCCGGATCTGACCGCGCGTTCCGATTTCAACCTCAAAGTACTGATTAGCCATATAATAGCCGCCGTCATTCAGTTCTTCGATCAGGATATCTCCCTCACCCAGTTCATAATAACGGGACTCTTCCGATTTATAAACCTTGATGTAAGCGATCTGCACGCCGGAATCCCAGTCCCCGCTGCACTCCACTCTGATTGACGGTTCCTCTTCTTTTACCTTTGCGGTGCCTTTCAGTACCGCAGTACCCATGTGATCTACACGGCCAGTCGCGACGGTTTTACCACCCACCTGCACTTTGGCGTCGTATCCGTTGTTGAACGGAGCCATAAATCCGACTTCCACGTCGTAATAGCCCGCCGGTACCTCAAAGTCATAGCGGATGATCCCCTTTCCATAGGGATCATATTTGTCTCCATAGCGCACCGAAACATCGTACTGGCCAACATTCGTCTGATTGCTCCAATCCGCGTAGCCCCGGTTAGTAATGTCTGAAGTATTGTTGGAGGTCTGGCAGTAGGTCTTGCACTGGCCCTGGGGGCCATCGGGCTGTGGCTTATCATGCTCGCCGCCATCCAGGCTCTGCAGGCCCCAGCTGTAACCGGTCGTCGCGTCCTCGCCGTACAGTTGGTCGGTCTTGCTGTTTAAAAGGCCCTGCTTCTCGCCCTCTGGAACTGTAGACGTGTCATAGTCTCCCGCGTCTACAAAGTACAGCAGGTCGTCCACATTCGCATCGTCCACAACCGTTTCGTCAAAAGCATAGGGCGCTTCGCCTTTGTACACTTTGATATAAGCGATTTGTATGCCGGAGGACCAATCCCCCATGCACTTCACTTCCATCGCGGTCTGCCCTTCGCGCACATTTGCGGTACCCTTCAACACGGCCGTGCTTCTGAAATTCACATGCCCGGTCGCGATGCTCTTTCCGTTCACCTCGATTTCCGCGTCGTATCCTGCTACGAACGGCGCCATAAATCCGACTTCCACGGCGTAATAGCCTGCCGGGACCTCAAAGTTATAGCGAATAATCCCTTTTCCATAGGGATCAAATTGGGTCCCATAGCGCAGGGAGACGACATCCGCAGTGATATCGCTCAGTCCATTTTCCCAATCCGCATAGCCTCGGTTAAGATCTACTCCGTTGTCGGAGTGCTGGCAGAGCGTATTGCACTGACCCTGGGGGCCAATACCTTGCAGGACATCATGTTTACCGCCGTCTAGGCTCTGCAAACCCCAGCTATAACCAGTTGTTGCGTCCTCGCCGTACAACTGGTCGGTCCTGCTGTTCAAAAGGCCCAGCTTCTCGCCCTCTGGAACCGTAGACGTATTATAGTCGCCCGCGTCTACAAAGTACAGCAGGTCGTTTACTTCTGCATTCTCTACAAGTTCATAGGAGTCAGCGGCTTTCGCAACGAAAGTAGACCACTCCATTGGCAACATTCCAGCCAACAGCGCAAAAGCCAGTACCAGTGACAGTACCTTTCGCAGTTTTATCGCTTTTTTCCGCATTTTCTCGTCTTCCTTTCTTGTTCCAACGTCATCCCCTATCAGTCTACGCTGATTCTAAACGCCACCGGGTCTTCACTCTTGAATCTGCATTTGATATGAAGCGCTTCCTCATCCCGGCTCCATTCCAGCGTTTCCCCTGTTTTCAGCAGTTCCACTTTTTTGATGATCCCATGGAAATTAGCCTGCTTGGAAGCATCCTTTTCTCCCAGAGAAACGATATCATATACCCCATTGTCACTGCATTTTAAAGCAATAGCGTATACGCAACTGCCCGCCGTCGTGAAGCGGAAATCATTTGTGGTGAAGTTCTTCTTGATTCCATCAGAAAACTGTCCGTCCTCGACCTTTGTCGGTCCTTCTCCGTATTTTCTCCAGGCTTTCGTATCGTAGATAGCCTCACCGTTATCTTTCAGCCATTCTCCGATATGAAGCAGGATTCTCCTGTCCTCTTCTGTAATGGTTCCATCGGCTTTGGGCCCGATATTCAGCAACAGGCAACCGTTTTTACTGACGATATCCACCAGATCGCAGAGAATTTCCGGCGCGGGACGGAACTGATTATTTTCAGTATAGCACCAGGAATTCAACGCCACCGCAGTATCAGTCTGCCAAAAATAGTGTTTAATCTCTGCAAATTGTCCCCGTTCTACATCCGGCACGGCCGTGCCGAATAAAAACGAATCATGTTTATAGTTGATGGCGACTCCTACGTCCCATTCCGCAGCCCGGTTATAGTAATAGGCCGCTACCTTTTTCAGCCATGGCTTGCAGGCGCTGTGCTGGATCCACCAATCAAACCACAGAATTTTCGGACAATACTTATCGATCAGTTCGCAGGTACGTACCAGCCAATCCTGCATAAACTCCTCCGACGGTTCCGGCTTGCAATAAATATCCTGTGGATCGCCTCCCGGCATTGCGGGCCAGTAAAAATCGCCCCGTTCCATAGGATCCTTGACATCGCTGTCAAACTCCTTCCCTTTTCCCATAAAAAACCAATGCTCAACCCGGTGACTGGATGCACCCAGTGCCATTCCTCGCTTCTGACAGCTTGCGCTGATCTCTCCCAGCACATCCCGCTTCGGTCCCATCTCATAGGCATTCCAGTGAGATATTTCACTTTGATACATCTGGAATCCATCATGAAATTCCGCAACCGGAACCACATACCTGGCTCCCGCTTTCTGGAACAGATCCGCCCATTGCTCCGGATCAAAGCGCTCTCCCCGAAACATGGGGATAAAATCCTTATACCCAAAATCCTTATGCGGCCCATAGGTCTTGATATGATGTTCGTATTCAGGAGAATCCTGAATATACATATTTCTTGGATACCATTCGTTTCCAAACGCAGGAACGCTGAAGATCCCCCAGTGGACAAAAATCCCGAATTTTGCGTTTCGGTACCATTCTGGAACCTGATAGGTAGACAATGACTCCCATGTGTCCCGATAAGGCCCCCGGGCAATCACCTCATCGATCGTTTTTAGATACGGTTGCAAATCGTACATAAAATTCCTCCCATAAAAATATAAGTTTATTTTCTCTATTGATTCTGACAGGATGAATGACCGTGACCGTCCGCTTAGCTTTCCCCAATCAGCTCCGCCTGTCTGTCCTCCTTTAATAAAAAGCGGAAACCGCTTATATCAGCGGATATCCGCGCCGTTTGGCTACCTTTTGCCACAAAGTTTTCAACAATTACGAATGGTAGTCTCTTTCACAACCTCTTTCTCCGCAGTAATGCAGCGAATAATTTTTTCTGTAACGGGGACCAGGCGGTAGCGTTTTCCGTCCGCCTGCGCCTCTAAATAAGAAGCTGTTACGACAGCTCTTTTCATTGCATCCTCCCTCTTCCTCATGAAAAAGCCTCTTATACGATCACACGGCCGCCATAGAACTCACAAGCCAGTTACGGACCTGAACCGTTCCGCTGTGGCCTCTGTATTTATGCCAGCAGCAACGCTATGCTGCTGAATGTTTCCTTCGGACACCATTGGAAAACGCCATCCGATATCTGATATTTGCTATGACACGCGTCATAAACGGACTGAACCTCTGTTCTTGTATTCTTCGGAAGCCGGAGGCTTACGCATTCCGGCAGCTCTCCGCCAAACATATGGATTACCAGCAGGCTTTCTCCCTGATTTCCAACCCGCAGCATCCCCTGCCAGCCCTCCGGCTCATTGTAGCTGAGGAGCTCCGGACCAAACCGGTAAGACCTGCCGGCCTTAATTACCGGAGCCGCCGCCTTGTAAAACGCGATTCCGTCTTCAATCGTTTTCCACTGCTCCGCTGTCAGCTCCGTCACATGGCCGGAGAGGCAGCATCTTCCCAGAAGCGTTGCCGACATGGAGTAGGCAATCCGCGTTAAGGAGTCCTTCTGCTGAATGACAGCCCAGATCTGGCTCTGCCGCGGCTGCATCACCCGGTGCAGATTCGCGGCTATAATCGGTATCGCCGTACATTCATGGGCATCTGAAAAGGAGGACATGGCTGTTGCGGAAAGCATTTTGGGCTCCAGGCGGTGACCTCCGGAGGAACAATTTTCAATCACTAAACCGGGGATGCATCGCTGCATTTCCTGGAAAAATTCAAAGGATGCCTCCATATTCTGCCGCAAGCCCTCTCCTAAGCTCTCCGCTTTATCACAGCCGATCCCTACAGTATCGTTATAATCGATTTTCACATATCCGAAGCCGTAGCTTTTCAGAAACTCGATTACCCTTTCCCGCAGGTAATCCCTTACCCAGGGGTCCCGAAGATCCCAGAAGCGCCGGCCTGCGGTCGTAATTACCGCGCCGTTTCTTGTCAGCATGTGCTCTTC
>ENA-OPDD01001108-OPDD01001108.1-human-gut-metagenome-genome-assembly--contig:-NODE-1108-length-18956-cov-2.949315_pt1 | contig 18956 bp, 15 predicted proteins | sample MGYA00241574_ERZ501499 | MGnify/ENA primary metagenome ERZ501499 (study PRJEB25962, sample SAMEA2042576) | human gut metagenome | biome: human gut; feature: human-associated habitat; material: faeces...
AGCGGGAAGTACAGGGCACCATCACGGTGCCCCACGACCAGCTGCTGACCAAGGCCGAGGCCTTCGCCATCCGGGCCGGAGGCCGCAGCCCCCGCGTCGCCAAGCAGTTCATCGAGCAGTGCGCCGCCGGGGTGCAGAAATAACGCTGCCGTCCTCTCTCAAATTTTGGAGAGTTCATTCATGGAATCCCTCTGGACGCACTCCCTGTACAGCTTCCGGAGCACGCCCTCCGCATTTTGGAGGAAATCGGCGGTCTCGTACTGCGCGAAGACCCATCCCTTGTCCGAAACAAGGATCTTTCCTCCCTCGAAGCGCACCGCGAAATCCCGGAACGCAAAGCCAAGGTCGTTGTCTGCCTCGTTGATGGAGGTGTCAGCGAGCGCTTGTCTCAGGTTCAGACAGAGCCGGTATTCCTCTTGCGAGCGAAGCCAGAGTTCCGGCGTTTCTGCACTGTGTTCCAGCTGGAACCGACTGGTGAAGCCCTTTACAAAGCAGCTCTCCCGTGCCGCAATGGGCCGGTTCAGCCGCTTCCATTCCCGGATCTCAAAGCGATAATAAAGGTTCTGCTCTGTCCCCTTCCGTGCCCGAAGCTCCGTGATGTCGCCCCGGCAGACCGGGCTGCACTTCGTGACCTCGCCGTAGTACTGGACGCCTGCCTGCGGGCCGAATACATATTGGGACTGGTAAAGGGCGACAATGCGGACCGAAAAGGCTTCGTCTCCCAGCTGCTCCGCCGGGATATAATAGAACCGATGCCTCCGGCATATATCCAGCTGCTGCGGGCTGCGCACCGTCCCGACCAGCACATCCCGCACCGCCCAGTCCACCGCGTTCAGCTTTGCTTCCAGTCGCTCCGAATGTAGGTCCATCCGCTGCCGCCCTCCTCTCGTGAGCGCTCTTATCAAGCAGCGCCCACATCCGACATCCCATAAATCAGTTTCATTATAGCATATCCTCCCTCTCCTTTTGGAGGATTCCATACCCGCAGTTCAATTTTATCACCCTGCACAAAATTCCGCGATAAAATTTTACGTCCTCACTCTTTCAGGGCAGCACCGTCCGACCTCAACAAAAAAACGCAGCGGCATTCCATTCCATGCCGCTGCGTTTTCCATTCAAGAAATTCTGATAAATAAAAAATCCGCTGTCGAATGACAACGGATCTTTGAGTGGAGAATTAGGGACTCGAACCCCAGACCCCCTGCGTGTGATGCATGATGACTTTTTGATTTTTAGAGCGATGATTCGTTAAATAGGCTCGATTTGCTACAGATCTGCTACAAACAGCAAATTTAATCTGCTTTTTTCTTCGCACAAAAGCATTCAAACATCGTTCCTTTCCGACGCTCATATGCTCCTTTATAGTCAAAGTCTGGCGGAGTCGGTTTGAAAGTTTTATCTTCTTTTTGACCACTGTATGCTTTCATTTGGAATTCCCGAAGCTGTTCCAAATCAATAGTTCCAACATGTGCTGTTGCATTACTTCCTCCTTTTATTCTCAGGATGTCCTTATTTTCGGTTTTAGACGGTTTTGTGATTCGGCTGTCTCCATACTTGGAGGTATTCGTCTGGATGCAGTAGCAGTGAATATCTCTACTTAGTGATTCAATTATATTGCTATAATAGTTCACATCCTGATTCCACTCGACTGCGATCAACGCATCAATATAGGATTGAAAAATCGAACGATCTCGAATGGATGTAAGCTCAAAGCAGCAGTACACTGTAAACCAAAATCCGTTCCAGCTATACAACTCATACTTTGCATCACATTCAGCTTCAGAACTTTCTATTCCTTCCATAGCTCTTAGATGTAAGCTTTCAATCATCCTTTTTTCTTCAGGTGCAAAATGATTCTTTGAGTGGTACAGAATCACAGAGTGCCACTGACCTGTCCACTTTTCTTCATATTGTATCTCATCAACTTTGACTTGTTTTGCTGGCACTCCACTAATCAAAACGCCTTTTATTCCGTCCGAACAATTCTTTTTTCCCTTTGTATCCATAATCTTTTTCGGAAGCAGACGACAGGAAATGCTTTTCAAAATATCTTCTTTTTTCTCTTCCCACTTCGTGCTATCTGACGCTACAAACGCTTGGTGCAAATCCTTCAAGCGTTCCTCTATCGTTATATTGAGAGTGTTTTCCGCTTCCGCAATCCGATCTCTCAAATGGAGGTTTGTCTTGTCATAATACGCAGTTGATTTCAATTTTTTATATGCTTTTTGAAACAAATCATACTTTGGAACGCTATCTTCCATAGATACCTCCTCATTTTTACATCAAAACATTAATTTGTATTTCATGTCGACCATGTTAGCAAGGAATCCAGCTTAAAAATATTACAGTATAATCTTTTAGACGAGTATCCCATAAGCACCAAATTGTGCCATATAAACTTTCCCCTTTATTCAACACCCAATGCTTTGAACACCGCATCCTCTGCGCTACTATAGAAGATCAAATTAAAACTTCCTACCAATTCGGGTGGCACCGTTCCAAGATCAGCGGCGCTTGTAATCGGCAGCAGGACTTTCTTTGCTCCGCTGTCAAGACATACCTGCAAGCTGTTTGCAAGCTCGTCTACCTTTAGAATTGTACCACTGATACTAATTTCACCCAGAACAGCAAGGGTACTGACTGTTGGCCGTCCAAGCGCAATACTGCACAGCGCAATCAGCGTAGGCAATGCTAATTTTCCTGTCATGCCAATACCTTGCAGATCCTGATAATTGATGATGTAGTCTTTAGATGCAGTGCTGATGCCTCCGCTGATGCGTTTTCCATTTGCTTTTAGGAAATTGAACGCCGTATTCGTTGACTCTTTGCAGTCACGGTCACTGCCAAGACCTGTGCGCTCAAACTTTCCGCTACCAGGCAACATCTGACTTTCCAAACGGAATACACCAATCATGCCACTTTTTCCGCGAGATACTGTGTAGACCTGTCCTGGATTGCACATACCGTCTGGAATCAACTTGCCACCGCCCTGTTCGGGAACCGACACAAACTTTTCTTCAAAGGTATCCAGATCAATGTAGCTGAAATTCACATCATAGAATTCCATACCACCCAGCTTTTTCAGTTGCTCTTTCACTCGACGGCGCATTTCCAGTGCAAAGACAAGGATCTCCTCCAGTTGCTCTTTGGTAAACTCACCGTCCGGGTACAGCAGCTTTACATAGCCGCCTACGATCTTACGCACTGCAATCGTGTCACGCTGATTCAGATTTTTACCAAGGCGGAAATACTTATCTAGTGCATCACCGTACTGCTCCTTCCGCAGTTCCCGGATAAACTCAGCAAGATAATCCGTGATGAAGCCGTAGTCGTTGGTGAAATGCTCCGGGCGGAATTTAGGGATTTCCCAGCCGGGAATGTAACAATGCAAGCGATCCAAAAATGCAGTGTCTGTTCCCATTTCAGGCGGGAACGGATCAAACAGGCTAGAGGTTTTCAGCAGTACATCTACGCTCTGGTTGATGTTGCCCACAAAGACCATCGAGGCCGAGGCTGCCTTTTCCTCTTTGCCACGGGCAAAGGAACCGGAAGCCATATAGTCCTTCATGATCTGGATGCCGTCTTTATCCTTGAACTTGATACCAGCAACCTCATCAAAAGCCACACAGTCCCACAGACCCACTAAACCAACGGTCTTTCGTCCCATGTTGTAGAACAGGTTTGCAACGGTCGTCTGTCCACCAGAAATCAAAATGCTGTTGGGCGAGATTTCTTTATAAAGATGCGATTTTCCCGTACTGCGGGGACCAAGTTCACAGAGGTTGAAATTGTTCTCCACCAGTGGAATCATTCGTGTGAGCAGGAGCCATTTTTCTCTTTCCGTAAATTCGTCCGGTTCCATGCCGATAGAACGCAGAAGGATATCCAGCCACTCATCCTTTGTAAAAGCTTTACGGCCACGCTTTAGTTCGTCAATATCGATATGCGGCATCTGAATTGGCGTTAGTTTTCGGATGCTGATTGGAGTAAGGTCTTTCTGCTTTTTCTGGCTGGACTGCAACGGTTCACCGCCCAGATCAACAAGGCCAAAATTATTGTCGCCCTCTACCTCATAATCCAGCTGTACAATACACCAGATGCCTCCGCAGAGCAGCCGATCATATTTCTCCGGATACTCATCCGCAATTGGCACCTTATCCAATCCCAAATTAGAAAAGCTAGCGAAAAAGCAGTTCTTCTTAATATCGAGATTGACCGTGATCATATCAATAACGGTATGGCTTCCCTTTTTTCGCAGCTGTGACAGAATTTTCTGTGCCTCATCCGGACGGACAAAATTGTCCGCTAAGATCCGTTTTACATTTTGTACGCCTTTTTCAATAATGGCTTCGTCATCCGAACTGCAGTACTGGCCCAATAAAAACTCCAGCACATAAACCGGGACATTCGCGCCTTCCTTGATCTTTTTAGTCAGATCCTTGCGAACGATCTTTCCATCAAAATTCTGCCGTAATTTTTCCTTGATTGCGTCTCGACGGCAGCTATTTTCCGCATTCGGCTCCATTTATAGTCCTCCTGCTCCCATCAGTTAAAAAAATCGAATTCATCAATCGCAAATGCAATATCGATCTGGAACTGTTCCCGCTGCTGCATCTGCTGACCCTGCTCATCCGCAATCACCAGATAATAGGTTGCTGTATTGCTGAACTTCATCGATTTGAGGTTGAAGTTGCAATGGAACGTACGATCTGCGCCGTTCTCACTGGTTTTGTCCGCAATGATCTTCTGGGTATCGCTGACAGGCTTTCCGTATTCATCCGTAAACCACACCAGATAAGTAGCAGCCTCACGGTTTGCACTTACCGCATCTTTCTGGTAGAAATCCAGTGAAAAGATCATATTGCTGATCTTCCGACTGGAAGAAAGCAAACTCACTGTTACGGGGAGCGTATCATACTTCTGCTTATTGCGCCGATATTCCATAGAGCCGTTGCGCAGATAATGATATTCGATCACCGGAACCGTCATTTCCTGCAGGCTGATACCGCCATGCACAAAATTCAGCCCGCCACCATTCATCTTGATGCGAATACCTTCCCGTGGAGCAAATCCAGTGTATTCCGTTTTTCCGTCCAGGAATTTTACAGGAAGCAAATACTGCGGATCCGCCTCCTTCTGCATGATTGCATAGCGTCTGCCATATTCCACTTCCATGTCATGGAAGCTGGTTTTATCCACTTTGTCATCCTCGGTCAGCGGACTGTAAGTGTACAGGAAGCCATGATCTGCCGTAATCAGAATGTTCGCCCCGCCGAAGTCATTGACGATAATGCGCACCATATTCTTCAGTTCACTGATAGCCCTATCGCATGCCGGGAACACAGAGGTGTCCGAAGTATGGCTTGCTTCGTCAATGGTATCATGGTAGATATAGACTACATCCATACCCTTGACCAGTGCCGCACGCTCTGCACGTTTCATCCCGATGATGTTCTTATACTGCAACGCCACGCTGGCCGGATTTACACCTTTCAGGACCTTATCCCGGTTCGTGCTTGCGGTAGACTGCCCATCGGCCAGAACATTCAGTACCTCATTTTTCAGTTCAGCCGTCAACGTTTTGTGTGGGAGCAATGCCGCCATGCCAAATTTCGTGATAGACGGGAAGATGCCCTGCATACTGCCGAGTTTCACATTGCTCTGCGTTTCTCTGCGCAGTTCATCTGCCAGTGATGCCGCCACCTCGTAGCGCATAGCATCCGAGATGATCACGAACACGCGGCTGTCTGCCGGACGGATGTGCTCATTGTAGAAATCCGACTGCTGCGGAATTTCCAATACGCGGCCATGCTCTGCCATCTCATCAGCACATACATCCGACCAGTTTTTGCCGAGGCCTCCCAGAAACCAGTAGGAGTACAGCCCCTCTACCTTATCTACAACATGCTTGAACAGGTCGTCCAGTTTGATATTGGAGGTTTCCAGGCTTCTCTGGAAGCTCAGATGGAACAGTCGATAATAGGTGTCCATCCTGTAATAGTCCTCCGCATATTCTTTCCAGACCTGCTTTGCGTCCGGGGTATGGAACCCTGCGGAGTGCTCTTTGAAGAACTCCTGCATGTTGGCCACTTGCAACAGACCCTCGTAGAAATTGCGGAAGTACTCGTACCAGACACAGGTGCGACGTTTTTCCACCGTCTTTGTGATCACATCCACATCAATGATATGGTCACTGATCTCCGTCATCAGCTTGCTCAGGATGATCTCGTTGATGCACGGGAAACACTCCGTTGTCGCCAGATCATCAACCGTTAGTTTTTCCAGCCTCTGCGGCAGATGTGCTTCATCTTCCACATAGCGGGCCACCTCATAAAGTTGCTGCAGATCATCACTGTGCAGCCACTCCGACACCAGCTCGTAGCAGTACGCCTGATGCGGAATGGAAAGGAACTTCTCAAGCCCTGCCAGAAATTCCGGGCGCAGTGTGCGCGTAGAAGCTGTCAACAGCAGATGAATTGCCAGCTGCCCAAGATCCGGCTCTTCCTCTGCATAGCCACAGCCCTGCCGAACCATTGCCCAGAAAGCTTCTTCTGCACTATAATCCACAAAACTCTGATAGATTGGATTCTGCGCTTTATCCAACCCACCACGAAGTACGTTCAGCAAGATTTCATTGGGCTGTGCTTTTTTCATACCGCAGAGCGCCGCCATCACGGCCATGTGCAGCTGTGCCGGAGTGGCAGGTATCTTATCCTGTGCCATGATTTTGGCACGACGAGCCTGTGCACCAAAAAACTTCCGGTAGTGCTTCACCAGCTTGCGCATAGAGGGATTGTCCAAGATATCCAGTTCCTGCATCCAGTTGGAAACAGCATCCGTCCGGTAGCTTTCGCTGTATAGTTCAATATCCAACAGCCAGTCATCCTCCTGCCGTTCGTAGGAAATGGGGCAGTAGACGACATAGTTACTCGTCAGGTCATCCACCGACAGCATTTTTTTGACCGCAAAGGTATTGCTGCCCGTCAGTGCAACCAGCTTGGCATTTTCAAGCCGGATCTCATCCAGCTTGTCCGCATACTCCTTTTCTTCATCGTGCCAGAAGATGATCCGGCGCTCATAAAATTCCGGCAGCGGTACCGCAAACCGACGGTTGAGATCTAGTACAATTTTATCTGTTTCCACAACATATCATCCTTTTTAATTGTCTACAAATGCCCCTGTGTTTTTAGGTTGCCAGTTTGCCTTTTAGTATTGCTACTCCATTTTTTATATTCTCAATACTCCACATCCGGCTTTTCGATGCGGTTGCTTTCCTCAATGGCATACACATGAGGCTGGGTGGTGTGGCTGAAAAAGCGGCGGTCGTACCGGCGGGCCTTCATCATCACCGCAAAATAGGCCAGCTGGGCGGCGCGGTCGTCAATATCCAGACCATAGAGGTTGTTCTGCAAAATGCTGGCCACGGCATCGCGGGGCGTGTAGCCGTAGTTCTCGTAGATCTGCATCAGTACATCGAACAGATAAGCCAGAATATGGCCGCTGCCGCAGCAGGGGTCGATGACCTTGATCTGTTCCGGGATCAGGTCGGCATACTGTTTACGGATTTCGGACAGCTGGGCCTGTACCTGCGGCTCCTGCTGGGCTTCCTCCAGATAATAGTGCCACTTGGTGTCCTCCGGGTCACGGCTCCCGGCGGTATAGGTGGCCTGTTCCTCCGGTGTGGGCAGAAGCTGCGTTTTTGCATCGGGGTGACCCTCCACCCACAGGCGTCCAAGGCTGTTTTCCACCATGTACCGCACGATCCAGTCTGGGGTAAACAGCTGTGTCGCCGCCGGGATATTCTCCTTGGTGATCTTGACATTTTTCTTGAGGGCGGCAAACACGTCGTCCTTTTTCTCGCTGTTGTAGTACTGATACAGCCAACCAATGATCTGGACGGCATCCTGCCAGTTGTCCTCCGGGATCTGGGAGATCATCTGCTCAATGACGCTGCCCTCCCGGAGCAGGTTGTCCGGCAGAAGCAGCTCAGTGTAGTCCGCAATGGTCTGGAACATTCCGGGCAGAATGCTGTTCAGCGCGTTGCATTGCACGATGAGCAGGTATTTGTACAGTTCTTCGGTCTGCTCGGTCTCTTTCAGGGCGTAGACTTTGTCCTTATCCAGCTTATCCAATTCCAGATGCAGGGCTTCGGCCAGAATCTGGGGCTTGAACGCATTGTTTTCATCCGTAAACACGCGCACATGGCTGGGCAAATAGCCGTTGACTTCCATGAACCGCAGTGCCGAGAAGCGGTTGAACCATGTATACGCCACCTCTTCCATGACCTGCTGGTAGCCCTTTTCATTGATCTGTGCAATCAGTGCCCTGCGCTGCTGCATCTCTTCTGCAGACAACACTTTGCCGTTGACGCTATCAGCACCGGCGTCCACCATTTCCGTTTCCGTAATGCCGTACTGCTGGGCTTTCTGCGCCACGCGGGAGATCAGTTCTTTCCGCGCCCAGACCGCATATTTCTTGATGGCGTTTTTATCCATGATGGTTCTCCTTAATTCAACGAGCCAATTTCTTCAAGTTTAACAACATCCAAAATTGCTGGTGCGAATTCCCAGCATCCAGGATATCGCATCTGCGCATTTTTATCACTAACACATTTAGATAACACTTTCTTTAATTCTTCTATGCTTTGAACATCAAAAAGATCAAACATCTTTTTACAGTACTTTCTTGACTTGATTTTTGTCCATTCTACCGGATTCTTTTTTGCATAAACGTACAAATTAGGGAACCAGTATGGAGCACTCCACACCTTTTCCGATTGTATTAACTGAAAAGCATTTCGAATCTGGTACAAAAACAAATCAGCTTCTGCAAGTGCCTCAGAGGAATATATCGGCAGCTTTTCTCGTTGTGAGCAAATAGTGTCTCCCAATAAAGTATATTTTCGTGCATATTGTGTTTGAGGTTTATAGTTTTCTTCTATCAAACTACTGTAATGCCGAAACACACAGTAGTTCTTCTCTGTGACGTTCCGATCCAAACAGCTGTTTCTTAAAAAATACGTATATGTTATCATAGCATTGATTTCTTCATATTCCCCAACATGACGTAAATAAGCAATGATTGCAATGAATAATTCCCATATAAAGATATGATATACCTCATAATCCCAATCAGACGCTTGACAGGAACCAGATTCGAACCCATAAGCACTGGTCAATTCATTGTACATTTTTTCGAGAGCAGGGCAGACTACTTCTGAAATTGAAATTTCAGCCTCATCAAGTGCTGGTAAAAAGTCTAAAAAGATGTCTCTGATACTTTTTGTCTCCAAAAATTGGTTATAGACTTCTTCTCCAGCATTTTTTATTGACTTGTAATAAGATTTTAACGCTTCAATATACGCATCGATGAACCTATTTGCACAACTATGCTTCTTTTTATCGCTTGTTGCACCTTTTATTTGACGAATCAAATCAGTCAGAGGAAACAAATCACTCTTTTCTTCATCAAACCATTCAGGCTGTTTTCCTAGTTTTGGCTTTCTATATAATGGTTTATTGTAAATATTCCGAACCAGTTTCTCATACTCTTCTTCAAATATGTCCGAATTTGAAAAGTCTATGTAGATTCTTGCTTTTATATATGCAGGAACATACTCCTTTCCTTCTTCATCTCGCTCCGTTATAATCGGAATGAACTTTTCTTGAGTTACTTTTCCATACACTTCGCTTGAAATAATAACCGTTTCATCGCCAACACCACCCGTCCGATTGTTGGCTTTTTCCGTATACGTTTTATCACAGAAAATCAAAACCTTCGTTATATCAGAATTATTGACGCACTGCTCCATGAAGACGTATTTATCTTGTCCTTCTTTTAAATCCCATTTGTCAAGAACAACCTCGACGCCATGCGACATTAGTCTGTTAGCAACTTGGAGAACCAAATCGCTCTTAGTCCATGAATACGATATAAAAACTTTTGGGATAACATTCTCCACCATCTTTTTCTCCCGCTGTAATTCAGCTTGATTTCACTTTAGAGTTATTAATTGCATAGAGGATAGCGTTTTTATGATACTACGACATTAAGCCTTTTGTACCAAGGGAAAGGTAAGACTTTACGTGCCAAAACTCGCATTTTATTAATCCTTGCTATTTTGATGGCATCGCTGCGTGTAGATTTGAACGAATGTAAAAAAGCGGCAATGAATGCGTAGATTTGATTTGCTTTCCATCAATACCATGCGCTTCAACATCGCAGGTTTTAAAATGCGCCTGATTGCAGTGCCATTGCAGCGCATCAGCTTCCTGTTCAGTCAGCGTGTAGATTACGCTCTGATATGGTGCAATTACTTGTTGAGAGTCTTCGATAAAACAGTCAACAAGTATTTTATCTCTGTATGTGAGAGTGAAATCATTGAGGATTACAGGCTTTTCGCCAATATTAAACACCTCAATTCCAGACTCTGACAAGCTAGTTTTTGTGCGATACTCTTTGTCCGTCAATTCATTTGTAGGGGTTGACACCATTCGGAAGCACAGCTTTGGCTTTTTATGAAGCGAATCCGTGATTTCGTTAAGTGCCCAACCCACAACAACACCTATAATTGCAGCGAAAATTTCAATCATATTCGACATATCCATTTAGTTCAACTTGATCTCGTCGCAGTCGTCCAGTAGATTCTGAAGCTGGCAGCGAATCTTCTCCACATAAGCATCGATATCCGCATCATCTCGCAGGGTCTTGGCAGGGAAAAGAATCTGGCGGCTGTAAGATTTCACCTTTTTCTGCCTTGGTGTCGGAGTAACAACATCCTTCTTTTCTGCGGCCGGCTTTGGTGCTGGTGGCATCAGTGCAATCTCAATGCTGCTAACAGCATCATCCTTGTACTTGCTCAGCGGGATAATCATACCATCCAGCAGCGCAAGGCTCTTGCAGCTTGCAATTTTTTCCTTATAGCCATCAAAGAAAGCATCCGACTTGCGGACGATGTCCAATGCTTTGGGATCTCCGTTTGCAGCGATATGGGTCGCTTCCATGCACTGACGCACTGTTTCCAGAATCTCAGAGCGTTTGTCATCCAGCATCTGGTCATGGGCTGTACGCACCGTTTGCATCAACCCATTCAGCTCCGGAATGCGCTTGTAGTTGAACTTCTTCCCAAAAGATGGCACTGTGATGATAAGCCGAATCTTGTTCAGGGCATCGTATGCCGCCGCATCCTGCGCAATGCGGTCCAGATCCGCCTGCATCTCGTGTTCCAGCCGTGCAGCATCATCAAAGGTACCGACCTGACTCTTGAAGAAGGTCTCTACATTGCCCACGGCATCCTTCTGATTAAAGAGGCCGTCCTCTTTCTTGAGCAGATAGTCGATCAGCGCGATGTTGTCCTTCTTCTGGTTCAACACTTCCTGCGTTGCAGTAATAGCGTTGTGCACTATTGTCTGATCCGGGTACTTGTGGGTATCATCGTACTTCTCGTTCAGTTTGTTATAATGCTGCAGCTGGTTTCCGAACTCATCGGCAATAAATTTAACCAAACCGTCTTCGTCCGCAGGAACATCCATGACATCGAAGTAATCCCGCAGAAGGTCCCGCACAGCCTTCATTTTGGTTGCCGATACCACCACGCGCTTGCTAATGGATGTTTTACCCACCTCACTCTTTTTGCGAAGCATGTCAGGTAATTTGGCGTTGTCCGGCTGGATGGTAGTGCCTGCATATTTGATGGTTACCTTCTGATTCACGATCAAACGCGCCACCACATAAGCAATGTCGATTTCCTTCCAGCCATAGGGTATACTGCTGAACTTGCTCTGTACATCCGCCATGGAGGTCGGCAGGTGATGCATTGCCTGCATCTCAAGATATTCTTCCACCGCCGCCTCTGCATCGCGGTTCGGATCTGCCTCCGGCAGAATATAGTCCGCACCGGACAGCACTGCCAGAATGTCAGCATCGGTATCTGCGTTTTTCCCAATCAGGTCCAACTTGCTGTAAACATGCGAGACCAGATACTCCATCGTCTGGTCAATTTTGGCCTTAGCATTGCCGCTCTTAATGTCCAGATGTTCACCATCGGCGTAAAATTTTGCGTTTTCAATAGCCTCTACCAGAGCTTTGCTGGCTTCAGCTTCATACTTGGTTGCTTCTTCCTGTTGGCCGCGGATAATATCCTGAGCACTCTTGGGCATCTGGCTGACATTCCGCTGTTTGACATATTTGCGGATCTTCATGGATGCTTCCAGCGATTCATAATACGGCGTATCGCCCAAAACTACAATCGCCTCGCTGCCTTTGGAGCTGTTCATCAGGCGAAATTCCGTTTTTTCCGTTGCATCAGAAGCTGCCGTCAAAAAGCGCAGGCGCATGCCGCCTGTGGCGATGCCGTACATAGTGTTATCCACCATCTGATCAAACGGGAAGTCACACTTGCCGTAACGGAACTTTTTTACATCATAAATTATGCCAAAAATAATCTTTGCTATATCCCCAACAATAGCGCCCGTATCCACCTGTGTAAGGTTGATTTCTTTCTGGATGTCCTGCTCTTCATCCGTCAGGAAGTTGTAGGTATCACCAGTACGTCCGATGTAATTCTGCCCAATCAGTCGATCCAAACTGCCGCGCAACTTTTCGCGCATCGCGACCTTTTCCAGACGGATGTCGTCTGCCATCAAAATCACAAGGTTGTCCAGATTGGCCGGTATGTCCTCGTTGACATATCGAATGAGATAGAGAAGCTTCAGAACATCCACATCCATCGGCTCCAGACCATCGTGATTTTCTACGGCTTTGCTGCAGCGATCAATCACATTGCGAATGGAACCATCCAGGAAAGAATGTACAGTATCATAGAAGCGGAACAGCGGCACCAACGCAAACTCGTTCTGCTTTTCCACTTTTTGTGCTGCTTCCTGAAATCCGCTCAGCATGGAACGCTCGCCGCCGGAGAAGTGTTTACCTGCATTGCCGTGTTTGCGGATCTCCACAAAAATTTTCTGCATGATGAGAAACTGGTATGGAACGAACGGAAAGTCCTCTGCAAATTATGCCGGACCAGAGAAGCCCTTGATGTCCGGCATTGCATTTGTAAAGCTGAACAAGTTGCGCATCCCGGAGCTTTCTTTCTCATAGACCGCATCCAGCGTTCTTTCTGCTTCCGGAGTCTTTTTCAGAATACGCTTCTGAATTACTTCGTCTACGGAAGAAGAAGAAAGGCTCAGACGAGTTTTGAAACGAGCCTGAATTCGAGAAAATTCATCTGCTCGTACTTTGATAATCTCATCAATAGCTTCCTGTCCGGTGCAGACCACCCAGACTTTTCCTCTGCATTCGCTGCCGATTTTTTCCACCAAAGACTGCAGATTCAGCAGCATATCCGTGTCCGTGCCAACATACTGCCCCGCCTCGTCCACCATGAACAGAAGGCGGAAGTTTGCAGGTTTTGTGCTGACGTATGCATTGATGTCTTCTACAAGCTGTGAAACAGAGAGTTCCGTTGCACTCTTATCGTTAAACCAGTTGTTTGCATCCTCTTCACTGATATCCAATGCTTCCGCCAGTGCAGGCTTAATAAATTTTCCATTAAATGCAAATGCTTTCCGCACTTCAGTCCAAGGTTTGCCCTTCTTTTCTTCAATCAGACGGCAAAATTCATCCATTTTGCCCTGCTGCGTAATGTACTGCTCCAGCATAGCAACTTTGAGATTGCTGCCAAAGAATCCCAGATGATTATAGAACACCTTAGCAAAAACACGTAAAACGGCTGTTTTATCCTTATTGATAGAGCCTTCATAATCGATATTAAACAGAATCGTCTCGGTTTCACCTTTGGTTGCACGATCCACCTGCATAAAGGTACCAGGGTCATCCTCAAATTTCTTGCGGAAGCGCTCCACCGTACGAACGCCATTAACCTCTTTGTTTTCCAACAAGTATGACAACATTTTCAAGAAGTGAGATTTACCGCTGCCAAAAAAACCGGAGATCCAGACTCCTGTATCTGCCGTTGGTTCGTCAAATGCTTCTGCATAGGTATTGAAAAAGTCTGCAAAATGCCGCTTCAGCTCTCGTGTAATAACGTACTCGTTCAGTTCCTGTTCCAGGACCTTGTTCTCGTCCTCGTCAACCTTGACAACACCGTTAATTTTACGGTTGATGTCTTCTACAAACATATTCTGTATAACCAAAGCTCTATTTCCCCCTTCACACAACGTTAAATGCACGATAGTAATTGTTCGGCTTCAGACAGTTGAACAGCCGCAGCTGCTGGTCGTTAAATGTTCCCGGGTAAAACACAAGCACCGGCCTCTCTGCAAACAATGATGCCTCCAGTAACGTATGAATTCGCATAAATGGAAACGCTTCTCCAACGCCAGTCAAAACCAGTACTTCTCCCTGCTGGAACGGCTCGCTCTGAATTTTCTGTACAATTTCATCGACTCCAATTGTCGATTGAAGCTGTTCCAACAGATAATCATGGCCGTCCTCTTCTTCCATATCGGGGATTGCATCTAAAATATCCATGCCTTCACAAATCCCTAGGAAGATTTGATATAAATTACAGATCCGCAACTGACAGCCCAGTGTCATATCTGTAGATAGCTGTTCAATGAAATGTCGAACCGCCATTTCATCTCTCGGTTCATAGCAGAAGATACGAATATTTACTTCATTGCTAAGACCTTTTCCTTCTAGGAAATCTTGACTCTGAATCATCTGCCGAACGTTATCAAGGCGTTTTTGTATGTCACCCATTAAATTTTCCTCACTCAAAACGGTTAAATGCGGGCAATACCGCCTGATCCCCATTTGTAAGAATCACATTTTCCAATTCCGGATAAAGCCAAACCGGGTTCAAATGGCCTGCTTTTATACTATCCAGATAATCATTTTCTCTTAAAATTCGATTTAGAACCGATTTCAGCTTTTTGACTGTAGATTCGCTCCAATCTGCGATAGCATCATTTTGCTCTTGTAATCTTATGAAGAAACTTGTCATGTCAAGTTTTCCATAGCTGAAATCTTGGTTTCGATATTTTTCTCCAATAACTGTTACCATAAAATCCCAGACAAGTCTATTATCCTTCATAATCGCGTAAAGACAAATTTGTTTTGCCTCTTCCACGGAATGCTCTGCAATATTCCGAAGCAGTTGTTCACTATTCAAAAGATTTAGCCGCCGATAACACGCCCGAACCATACCAGCTGTCATGCGTTCAGTTGGATACTGGAAGAGATTATTGGCGGCAATTATTTGTATCATTGATGCAAGATCCTCTCCTTGCACCATTTGCTTCGCTACAATTCGCATTTCGTGGAATAAAAACTGTTCTCTTGTCAGAGAAGCTTTATATCCACTTTCTTGTGCTCTGTTTGTATACGCAGCAGATCAATCAGCTGTACTCTGCAGATGATCGAAACAAAACTGCCGATCTGAATCCCATCCGTAATCTGTTGGACAAGCGGCAGGAGCTTTCTGATCAAATCGAGCAGATGGAACAGGAGAAAACAGCCATCGAGCAGCGGGTCAAGCTGCAAATGCAGGATGCCGCCTATGGCACAGCACCGGGCTACAAGGTGTCCTGGGTATCCTCCGAAAGTAAACGGGTAGACTCCCAGCGTTTGAAGAAAGAACAACCCGATATTTTCAATCGGTACAGCAAGAATGTAAGCAGCCGCAGGTTTACCATTATCCATGCAGCATAATTTTTGTACGCCTATAGGCACACAAAATTTGCGTTTCAACTATTTTTGTTTAATAGAAAAGCACAATACTGTTTACACAACAATAATTGTATGCTAAGATAAGAATATGAGGTGATGCACGATGGTTCTGCGCAAAAGTTATTTGGATAAGATCATTCCTTTTATCGATCAGGATCTGATCAAAGTTCTGGTTGGAATCCGGCGCTGTGGAAAAACAGTCCTTCTCGGTCAGATCAAGGACGTACTCCTCCAGCGCAACATTCCCGCACAGAACATTATTCAGGCCAATTTTGAGTCCATGCGCTTCCGCAACACCCATACTGCAGAAACGCTTTACGACTACATCGCAGAAAAAGCGGAAGGCTGCACCGGCAAAATTTATATTCTTCTGGATGAGATTCAGGAGGTGGAGCGCTGGCAGATTGCAATCAATTCTCTTCGTGTCGATTTCGATTGTGATATTTACCTGACCGGCTCCAATTCCAAGCTGCTTTCCGGCGAACTGGCAACCTATCTTTCCGGACGATACATCCAGATTCAGGTTTTCCCCTTTTCGCTGGCCGAAGCAAAACAGCAATGCATTGAAAACGGAACCTATACTTCGGATGAAAAGCTCTTCGCAGACTATTTGAAGTACGGCGGTTTTCCGCAGCGTTTCTTCCTCCCTGACGATCATTCAATCACCACCTATCTGGACGATCTTTACGAGGCTATCATTGTCCGTGACATCATGCTGCGCCACAATATTCGCGAACAGACCGCATTACGTAATGTCCTTGCATTCCTGCTGGACAATATCGGCAATCCGTTTTCTGCCCGTAATATCAGTGGACGCATGGTTTCGGAAGGAATCAAGACAACCACTGCTACCGTACTGAACTACGTTGATTATTTCAAGGAAGCCTTTATCCTTCTGAATGCAAGCCGCTATGATATCAAAGGAAAAGCGCTCCTGTCCAGCACAGAAAAGTACTATGCAGTCGATCTTGGCCTGCGGAACGTTATCAAGAAAAGCGAAAAGCTTGACAGCAACAAGCTGTATGAGAACATCGTATATCTGGAAATGCGGAGCCGTGGCTATGAAGTTCAGGTCGGCAAGCTGGACGACACCGAAATTGATTTTATCTGCTACCGTGGAGATGAAAAGCTCTATATTCAGGTTGCTTACCTGATCACTCCCGCCGATGAAGAACGGGAGTTCGGTAATCTTGAGCGGCTGCACGACAACTATCCTAAGTATGTTATCAGTGGTGATTTGATGAATTTAAGCCGAAACGGAATCATTCATCGAAACATCATTGATTTTCTGCTCAATCCGTAATTTTCACATCATGGGGCACAACAGTTGACGCTGTTGTGCCCTTTTTCTTTATCAGAATTGGAGGCATTCTTATGGAAAATCCATTCGTAAAATTATTTGCTATCGACTTCAAAGATCATCTGGAAGTCAAAAAGTCCGGCAACACGGAACTGAAATATGTAAGCTGGGCGTATGCTTGGGCAGAGGTGAAGAAGCTGTATCCCTCTGCCAGCTATGAAGTCAAAAAATTCAACGGTCTGCCCTATGTTTATGATCCCATCACCGGCTTCATGGTGTACACCTCAGTCACGATTGAGGGCGTTTCGCACGAAATGTGGCTTCCGGTTTTGGACAGTTCCAACAAAGCCATGAAAGCCGTGCCTTATACCTACACCACCCCGAAATGGGACTACAATCCGCAGACCCGCCGCCGTGAAAAGGTCGGCATGGAAGAGCGCACCGTAGAAGCAGCATCCATGTTCGATGTGAATAAAGCTATCATGCGGTGCTTGGTGAAGAACCTTGCTATGTTTGGCCTTGGCCTGTACGTTTATGCCGGAGAGGATTTACCGGAGGATGCCGCACCGCAGCCGGAGGCAGAACCGCAAAAGCAGCCGAAACCGAAATCCACCAGCCAAAAGCCGGAACAGCCGCCTGTGCCCTGCATCTGTGCCCGGTGCAACCAGCCCATCAAGAGGGTCAAGCTGAAGGACGGTTCTATCATGCAGGCGGCAGAGTTTGCAGCCACCCATGAGGGAATGTGCGCTGACTGCTATAAAGCCACCAGATTGAACGTAGCATAAGGCAAATGCTTGTAAATTTCACATCTGTATGCTACTATAATAACAAGAGAAAAGAAGGCGATGGGATGGCGCAAAAGGATACATCTGAAAAAATTCTGGAATCCTATAACGATGTCTTTTCGGACATTGTGAACGTGCTTCTGTTCAACGGCAAACAGGTTCTGTCTGCGGATGAACTGGAAGATCAGGCTCCACGCTCCTACTACAAGGCAGATGGCAAGATTCGTGAAATTGAGCGAGATGTTGCCAAACGCTGGAAGAACGGAAATATTCGCGTGGCCTGTATCGGCTTTGAAAACCAGACCGCTTCTGATCCCAATATGCCGCTCCGTGTCATGGGTTACGACGGCGCAGAATACCGGGCGCAGTTGCTTGGCGATGGCGAAAATCTTTATCCTGTTGTGACGCTGGTGCTCTACTTCGGCCATGATAAACCGTGGAACGGGCCGCTTTCCCTGAAAGAGCGGCTGAACATTCCCAAAGAATTTGAGCCGTATGTCAACGACTATAGGATCAATTTGTTCCAGATTGCATATCTGACCCACGAACAGGTAGAACTTTTCCAGAGCGATTTTAAGGTCGTTGCAGACTACTTCGTACAGAAGCGGGAAAACGGCGACTACATCCCGAGTTCGCAGGATCTGACCCACGTGCAGGAAACGCTTCAACTGCTGAGTATTATGACGAATGATAATCGGTTTGAGGAAGCGTACAATACAAATACCGATGGCCAGAAAGGAGGCCCACGCAATATGTGTGATGTGCTTGATAAAGTGGAAAGCAGAGGCATTGAAAAAGGCATTGCAAAAGGCGTTGCGAAAGGTAAGGCTGAGGGTGAAATTGAAGGCAAAAATCAAATGGCTCTCCTTGTCAAGAAACTCCTCGATCAAGGCCGTATTGATGATGTCAAGCGGGCTTCTGAAGATGAGGTGTACCGCGATCAGTTGATAAAAGAATTTGGCATTCGATAAGACCGGAGGCCCACGCAATATGTGTGATGTGCTTGATAAAGTGGAAAATCGTGGAAAGGCTGAAGGCGCAAATAGTGTAGCTCTGCTCATGAAGAAGCTCTTCGATCAAAACCGCATTGAGGATGCAAAACGGGCTTCTGAAGATAAGGAGTATCGCACTCGGCTGATGAAAGAGTTGGGCATCGGCTAAAAAATTCATATGTACAA